>Ga0182024_10003037_pt1 | contig 40683 bp, 37 predicted proteins | sample P32metaG_FD_120480 | JGI IMG/M metagenome (GOLD analysis project Ga0182024, IMG submission 120480) | Permafrost microbial communities from Stordalen Mire, Sweden - P3-2 metaG (Illumina Assembly) | ecosystem: Environmental > Terrestrial > Soil > Wetlands > Permafrost | place: Sweden: Stordalen...
GCCGGCATCCTGCAGCCTCCCTTCTTCAACCCCGACGCCGACGACGCGGTGAACTACGGCGCGATCGGCGCGGTGATCGGGCACGAGATCACCCACGGCTTCGACGACCAGGGGAGCCGGTCCGACGCCAAAGGCAACCTGAAGGACTGGTGGACGCCCGACGACCGTGCCCGATTCACCGCACTGACCGACAAGCTGGCCGCCGAGTTCGACGCGTGCGTGACCGTGGACGACCTGCACGTGAACGGCCGGCTCACGCTGGGTGAGAACATCGCCGACCTGGGAGGCGTGGCGATTTCCTACGGCGCGTATCAGCAATCGCTGGGCGGCAAGCCCGCGCCAATGATCGACGGGTTCACCGGACCGCAGCGCTTCTTCATCGGCTTCGCGCAGGTATGGCGCGGCTCGACGCGTGACGCCGACGCCCGAGTGCTGTTGCGGACCGACCCGCACTCGCCCCCGCGCTTCCGCACGCTGGTGCCGCTGTCCAACCTCCAGGCGTTCTACGACGCCTTCGGCGTCAAGCCCGGCGACGCGATGTACCGGGCGCCGGGGGACCGCGTGGAGATCTGGTAGTCGGGAACAGAGCTGTCATCGTCCCAGTAAATCAGCACCCCGGCGTGCTCGTACTGCGTTCTGGGCTCGCGTCGGTGCATGTCCTCACGGCCGTGCCGCGGCAGTCATCAGGAAGCAGCAGGTTATGAAGGTCTTTGCGTTGGCAGATCCGCATCTTTCTCTGGCCACGCCCAACAAATCCCAGGAGAAGTTCGGCCCGCAGTGGCTCGACCATGCTCGGTCGATCGGCGAACGCTGGCGTGCAGCCGTTGGCGAGGATGACCTGGTCCTGGTTGCCGGGGATATTTCCTGGGCCATGCGCCTGGAAAATGCGCAAGCCGACCTGGATTTTCTGGCCGCGCTGCCGGGGACCAAGGTCCTCATTCACGGCAACCACGATTACTGGTGGTCGTCGATCAGCAAGGTCCGCCGAGCGCTTCGGCCGCGGATGTACGCCCTCCAGCACGATGCAATCCGCATCGGCACGGTCGCGGTCTGTGGGACTCGGCTTTGGGATGTGCCGGGCGTGAACTTCCCGGACCTCGTTGATTGGCAGCCGCAGGTAGTTGCCCAGGGGGTTGCGGCAACGCCCGACCATGGCCGGGCCGCTCAGGAAGCCACCGAGAGCGAAAAGATCTACCGGCGGGAATTGGACCGGCTGCGCATGGCCCTGGCCGCCCTCAACCAAATCGCTCCGCCCGGCAACACCGACGGCCGCCTTCGGATCGTCATGACACACTATCCGCCGTGCGATGCAAACCTGAACCCCACGGAGGTGACGCAACTGTTCGAGCAGGCGGCCATCGACCACGCGGTATTCGGCCATCTCCACAGCCTGCGTCGCGGCCTCACGCCGCCGCCGTTTGGCTATCGCCACCCCACCCATTACCATTTGACGGCGTGTGATTATCTCGACTTCACGCCCAAGCTCATCGCCACTGCAGCGATGTAGTCTTGTAGGGTCCGCACTGAGCCTGGGACGAGACACCAGTTGAACTTTTCAGCGCTTTTGGGCACAGTTACTGTCGCGTCGATAAGGAGGGGATCGGATGCAACATGAATCTTCTCACCCATATCCCGCAGCAACCCCTGGCAGATTTCGTGGAGTTGTTCTGGCACTGCGACGGCCCGGCGCCGCCGCACCCAAAGGAACGCGTCTTTCCAACCGGCTGCGTGCAGTTGCTCATCAACCTTCGCGACAACTCGTTGCGGACATACGACCCGCAACATACGGATCGGCTCCAAAACTATCGCGGCCCCCTGCTGTGCGGGCCACGCTCGGAGTATGCGGTCATCGATACCGCGTCCCAAGCGTCGATTATGGGGGTCTTTTTCAAGGCGGGCGGGGCATTCCCGTTTCTTGGCGTACCCGCCGGCGAGTTGCATAACCTCGACTTGTCCCTGGAAATGCTGTGGCACAGGCACGCCGATGAACTCCGCGACCGGTTGCTTGGGGCCAGGACGCCAAGCGCCCGCTTCCAGGTTCTCGAACAAGTCCTGCTGGCTCAAGCGGCATGGCGCCGAGGCCGGCATCCGGCCGTTACCTTCGCGTGGCAGGAGTTCCAACGCGTGCCACAAGACACTACGATCGCGAACGTCAGCGACCGCATCGGCCTCAGCCCCAGGCGCTTCATCCAGCTCTTTCACGACCAGGTCGGCTTGCCTCCGCCATCTGCAACATCATACGGGGCAACTGAGCGCCTACTTGCGAAGAATCGTCGAAGACAAGGAGCGGTGGTGGGTCAAGACGGGATGACGGTAATTGACTCTCGCAGGGCACGAAGCCTGGGAACTAATTCGTAGCATAGCCGTCCCGGCTGTGTTTTTGGGCCGAAAAACACAGGCGGGGACGCCCGCGCCATAACAGAACAAAGGTTGCCCTGAACCGACCTCACTATCTCACTACCAGAGTTGGATGACCATGATCCTGTCGTTGGACGCGACAGCGAAGCGTTTGTTGGCCGGGTCAAGCGCGAGCGCGGAAAGCGTACCCACATGGTGAATGATGCTGCTGTCTTGTTTCCCCGTCGCCAGGTCGGGCCAGCGCATGACAACGTCACCGGTATTGACGTCGATGGCTTTGGGGTACTCATAGAACCCGACCAGATGGCCGTCCCCTATCCATAGCATGGTGCCAACTGTTTGTTCTATCTTCGTAATGGTCTCGAAAGAATTGGACTCTAAATTAAAGATGGCCAAATGGCCCGCACCGAACGATGAATCGTCGTCGTCGCTGAAGTCGTCGGCGTCTGGGTTCGAGCTGGCGAGTACGCGGCTCGCGTCAATCAAAACCGCACTGTTAATTTCAGCGTGGCTCGTTCCATGGGGCGGTCGGAGGGCATCGAGCGCAGCGCCGTCGGCGAGAGCCTCGGCGATTGGCCATGCGGATGCCGAGCTGAACGGATGCCAGATCCAGCCGGCGCTAAGGATCCGGCTTTGGTCGGGGCTTAAAGTCAGCCGCGAATGGAAGAAGTCTGCGGGCTTGCGATCGCGTGACCCCGTGAGGCGTCTGCCGGTAGCGACCTCATCGATCTCGAGCTGATTGTAATGTTCGGGGCAATGCGCAATGAGCTCGCGCCCGTCGGCATGCTGAAAGAGAGCGATTGGGAACTCGTAGACATTCGCGCAATAGAAACTGCGATTCACTTCGCGCACAAGTTTTCCACGGTCCAGGATGAGCGCCTTGGTGCCAAGTCGCTCGTAGATTGCAGCATATCGGCCGGACGGTGATTGTACCGCAGCGTCAAAGCGATACGCCCAGTTCACGCTCGGACCCGATTCTTTCCCATCGAGATTGAAAACGCGATTCCCGCCAGCCCAGTCGATGAGTTGGTCGCCGTTCCAACACAGCGACCTGACAGGCATTCGGAGCGGAATTTCAAACTTTCGGTATTCCATGACCTTCGATCAACCTGCAAGGAACCGGCATCATCGGCTGCCATATAGCGTCCTGCTTGCGAGGGCGACGTTCAGCGGCACCAGTCGCGCTTCATTCTGTGCCGTGCCATACGCGACGATTGACCCACATCAACGCGAATTCGCCCGCACGATCCTGAAATGGCTGAACGCCGCCTCGCGTCCGGCGTCTTTGGGGGCGCCGCCGGCGATGAGGCCGTAGCGGAACACGTCGGGGGACACGCGGGTTTTGGTTCCCACGGTTTGCCACTCGTCCTTCTCCGAGGCGCGGTATTGCCCGGTGATTGTCTCCCCGTCGACCGCCAGCCGCAGCCAGACCGGCCTGATGTCCTTATCGACGACGGCAAAGGCCGGCTGGTCCTTTTTCACTTCCACCATCTGCAACTTCGGCTTGCCGTCCAGGCTCTCGCGGAACAGCGAAACATAGTTGTCGTCGTCCCAGTAAATCACCACCCCGGCGTGCTCGTACTGCGTCCGGGGCTCGCTGTCGAGCATCAGCGCGACCGACCACGCCGTTCCCAACTTGTCCGGCGGATCGCGGAGCAGCACGTTGTGAGCCTCGTTGTGATTGCCCCACGGGTTCAGATACCCCGGCTGGACCGTCAACACGAGCTCCCCGTTTTTCACCTTCCACGCCGCCGGCTCCTCGCGCGCCCACGTCCAGCCGCTCTTGAGGTTCCCGTCGAAAGGCTCTTCGAAGAGGACGGTCTGCCGCTCTTGGGTCGCCAAGCAAGATGCGCGCGAGAGCCGGCAGTGCGATTCGACCGAATCGTTTCATAGTGGCTCCAAACTCCCCGTGTTTCTGGTACATTATTCCATCCATGCTGATCCGCATCAAGAAAACGGGCGGAGGAGTGGTAACGGCGTGCCTGCGCGAAGGACACGAGGTTGAAATACAGCGCACGGGACACGGCGGCTTTTTCGCGCTCCACGATCTACTGCACTACTCAGTCGAAACCACTCTTGGCTTCAATGAGGCTTTCCTGGGCCTCATGGCGTCCGGCTGGTCATTTACGAACTTCACGCGGCGCGATGATCCTCGCCATCGTCCCCTGCCGGAACAGGCCCTTATCGCCGAACACCTGGTGAACGTCCTTTCCCTGCGCGTACGCGATTCCGCATGGGAAGACGATGGGCTCCTGCAGTTACTAACCGAGGAGATCAACCAGGATCTCGCGGCCGCCATGGGCGGATGCGGAGTCCCCGCGCCGAAGCTCGCGGTCGCCGATGTTGCAACCGTCTATAAGACATTTGACGGGTTTGCCCGCCGCTGGGCTACCTTGCCCATCGGCGAGCACCTCGAACTGGCATTTCCTCCTACGCCAGCAGATGGGTGAGTCGAACTTTCGAACTTCCAGTCGAACTTTCCTGTTTCGGCGCGATTTGCTGGGAAGTTCGACTCCACCCGCTGAACATGCGGATATTCGGCGCGACTCGTCATCCGGCCACCTCGATTTCTGACTCAAAAGCCGAACTTCTCGAACTTTCCTCGCGTGTCATTCATCGCCGGTGTCGTCGGCCAATAAATCCCCCTCGGCGTCCCGGGTCAAATCCAAATCTTTCCGGCCATGTGCTTCCGGACGCAGCGGCCCAGCGGGGCCGACCTGACGTTGGGCCAAGAGGTCGGCGATGTCCGCCTCGCTGCCGGTGCGCTGATCGCCGATCAGGCGCCAGAGCCAGCGGCCGTCCTCTTCCTGGCGCTTGAAAGGCTCGGCAACGCTGCTCCGCACCCGTTCCAGCGTCCCGGTCCTGTGCCCGGCAAGCTTGCCGTGCTGCTCGATCACCACCCACATCCTCGGCCCGGGCGCGAGGAAATCGGCGATGAACGCCGCCGCCAGGGCGTCGCGTTTCTCACGGGCCCGGCCCACGTGGTCGACCAGCTCTCCAGCCGGCCCGCACTCCACGCGGCCGGCTTCCCACTGCACCTTGCCGCCGGCCAGCCGCCAGGCGAAGCCGGGACATTCACCGTCGAGGTTGTTTTTGGCGGGCAGGAATAGCCGCCGTTGCCGGTCGTGAATGTCGCGGGTGAGCACCCAGGCCATCCGCGCCGCCGCCACCAGCCCGTCCGCCCCGACCACCGCGAGCGCCCCCTTTTGATAAGCCGTGCGCAGGTGGGTGACCAGGACGATGGCGACGGAAGATTCCCGCGCCAGCGCCTGAAGGCCAGAAAGTACGGCCCGAGCCCGGTCTCCCCTGCCCACGTCCAGGAACGCCGACACCGGATCGATCACCACCAGTCTTACCTTGCGCCGCTCGTCCAGCGCCTTGGCCAGCGCCGGCAACAGCCCGCCGTGCCCCGCCGCCGGCTCCGCCCAGTATTTCGTGCTCGGCTCCTCGTCCAGAGCGCCGCTCCAGCCTTCGAGGAAATGCACCCGCTCGAGGTCCGCCCCATGCGCTTCCAGGCGTGGCACGAGCGTATCCGCCGTTTCGTCGTTCCCGCTGGCGATCAGGACGTCGGCCGCCACCCCCGGCGATCCGTCCGGCCACGCCGACCCGACGGAAACCCGGGCCGCCAGGTCGCCGGCCACCAGCATCGACTTGCCGACGCCCACCACCCCCGCCACCACGGTGATTTTGTTCTCGGCCAATACATTTCGCCAAAGCCAGCACACGCCGTCTCCGAGCGCCCGCGTCGCCGGCTGAACCCACGCCCCCGGCAGCGTCACCGTGTTCGCGGCGTTCTGAGCTTGTCGAAGGGCGGAGGCGTACCCGCCATAACCGACCGCTTCAAGAAATTTAAGCTCGTCTTTGGTCATCATGGCAGTCGCCCTTGGCTCATCGGAACACTCGTTCGCCGACAGTCACTCGACACAGACGCCATGTTAGGTAAATGTTCAATATCGGTCAAGCAAAATCTTGTCTGAGTTTTTTGCACGCCGACCGCTCGCAGACGGTCGAATCAGACTTCCTACCTGCAATCCAACCTTTTCGCCGTAGACGCCGCAAAACGCCGGCCAAGTATTTCAGGACGGTGAACTGGAATGGTGCCTCGTGCGGCAGGCGGAGGCCGAATTGGATGCCCGTCGTCGGTGGTGTGGCTGCCTCCATGGCAGAGGAGGCCTTGGCAGAGACAGGCGGGGCCGGGCCTGGACTACGCGCTGCGCCTACCCGGTCACCCGCGAAAGCCGCCCGCGTCAACGGCATGCGGCGGGGACTAGATCGATCTGTGTCCTCTTTTCCATCTTCTGGTGGCCGCTTTCGTCAGCAGCCGCGCGTTCGATGCAAACGTCAACGATCTGCTTTGGGGTTTAGATCGGTTCGCAGGCTCTCTGCGTGAATACGCTGGTGCTTTGAGGGCGCTGGTTGACCGTTTTGTAACACCACCAGCCGATGAATCTGATGGACGCAATCGCCGTCCGTTTGATAGCGCCACGCTCGCCAAAGTTCTGCTTCGGCTTTACGAACAAGCCGATCACGACCGCGATTTACGGCGGCAGTGCTTGGATTCTTGGGACCGTCTGCTCCAGGACGGCGCGTGGTTCGACGTGCTCAAGCACATTGACAATTGAATGCGCGCCGACTGTACTGGGAGCTAACGGGACGTGAAGCCGTTAGTCGAGGAGGTCGGAGAGTGGAACGCGATGGTTATTCCATTCTGCCGAGCATTTTGCGGCATTTGAGTCGCTAATGGCGGAGTGGCCGATGCGCCGGCCAAACAAGTGCGTCGACAGGGTCAACCATCCAGGAACGCCGGCGGAACTCGAAGCCTTACGCCGGTCGGCAAGGCGTGGAAGCCGATTTCAGACGCCACTCGGCTCGTCGAGACGGCACATGCCATGCGGCTTGAGCGGACGCTACGCCCGCCAAGCCGACCAACGGCCGTTCGCAAGGCAGCGGAGTTGCGTCGAGCCTTACCGAATTGCGTCCCCTTTAGGCCCCGGACCGATTTGCCCGCGCCGCCCCGCGGACGGCGAAAGGCGGCTAAAGGCGGCTAAAGGGGCCTCGGTCCTCGGTCCGATGACATGTTACTTCGGATCGAGTGCAAATGTGGCTTGCATCCAGAGAGCCGCCCATGTCGCGTCGGGCGGCTGGGAATACCACGCGATGAATCGCGGCGGTCGGCGGCGTGGGCTATTCCATTCTGCCGAGAGTTTCGCGGCATTCGAGCGGGTACTGGTGGAGTGGCCGATGCGCCGGCCAAGCAACTACGTCGACAGGGTCAACCAACCAGGAACGCGGGCGGAACCCGAAGCCTTACGCCGGTCGGCAAGGCGTGGAAGCCCGTTTGGGGACGCCACCTGGGTCGTCGAGGGGGCACCCAGTAAGCCGTTTCGGCTTCATCGGGGGCGACATGCGATTTTAGTTGAGAGGATCCGTGCCACCAGCAGTCTTGAAGCGAGAAGGGCTCGTCATCAAATCGATAACCAATTGTATTCATTTAACTTACATCTATTCCAGCCTGCGTCGGTGGGATTCATCGGCCGACGAGCGTATAATCGGCATCGGTTCGCGAGGCGATTTATGAAGATGGCATGCGACGATGTAGATCGGGCAATCCATCAGCTTTGCGTGCGATTCGAATGGCACGAGCGTGTTGAGATATTGATCGTTGGAGGCTCTGCCGGGATGCTGACGGGGCTACTGGCGCGAGACAGAGTTACGGGCGATTGTGATGTATGCCATTACGACCCGAGCCACGGAAAAGCGTGGGTTGAAGTGGAGATTACGGCCGACCTGATCGGCGCTGAGCTGCAGCTTCCGACGAACTGGCTGAACAGCAACGTGAAAATACGTGAGGACTCGTTGCCGGATGGCTGGAGGGATCGGCGGGTTCTAATCGAGCAGGGTAACTGGATTCACGTATACGCGATTAGCCGCCCGGACCTGATCGCGATGAAGTTTTTGGCCGGTCGACCGCAGGATTTGGAAGACCTCGAAGAACTTGGGGTCGAAAACGACGATATTACGTTTACGGAACAGTACCTGGAATCGCTTTCAGTCAAAGGAACTTGCAGCAGCGAAATCGCTAATGCACGAGAGCTCGTGAACAGTTGGATCAAGAAATGAATCCAGCACCCTCACAACTGCGGAGCCGTTGGGCACGGGCCGGGGCGATGTTCTGCGCTGATCTCGCGCCCACCAATCCAGATATGGAGCGATTGCTTCTTGACACCGCGCGACATTGTCGCCGCAACTCTCGGCTGTTCATCATGGCCGCGACTTGGCTGGCACAGTACGGAAGCACGAGGATCAATTCCCGGCGGTTAGCTGAAATGATCCGGAATGAGCTGGAGGCTGCTCACCGGCCGGTCCTTGGGTTCTTGCTCGCGACGGCGTGTCAATTCAACGGCCGCAGCGATTTTTGCGAGGCAATCGCCGAGTGTTCGCCGGCGGCAGAGCCCGGACCGCTGTTTGAAATCTATCGACGCAACCCGTCGCTTTTACAGCGTTCGTATCGGCAGGCCTCGCCTCTCTCCAAGGAGTGGGGACTGTGGGCGGAAGCCATTGAGCCGAAGTACGACGCTATTCGCCCCGAATCCTGGGTGAAGGCAAATACCGCGACGGCTAAAGAGGACGCGATCCGATAGACATTTTTGCGTCGCATCAGGTGCAATGTGCCTCATATTTAGAGATCCGCCCATGTCGCACCGGGCGGCACCACGCGATGAAGCGGCGTACGTTATTTCATGCTGCTAAGGATTTTGGGGCATTTGACTGGGCACCTGCGGAGCGGCCGATGCCCCGGCCAAGCAACTGCGGCGACAGGTCAACCAACCAGGAACGCCGGCGGAACCCGATGGCCGGCGAGGCGTGGAATCCCGTTTGGGGATGCCACATGGGTCGTCGAGACGGCACATGCCCTGCGGCTTGAGCGGACGCTATGCGCGCCAAGCCAGCCGCCGGCCGTTCGCAAGGCACCGGAAGCGCGTCCAGCCTGTTCGGATCACGCCCCCTTTAACATCCACCCGATCACCCGAGCCAGCCGGCTGCGTCAACGGCATGGCGGGGACCAGATCGCGCTGTATCCGCAGTGTCGTCTTTTCCCGTGCTTCGCACTTGAATATGCGTATGCTGAAGGCCTTATGGGGTTCCTTTCTCGACGTCCCCGGCGAACTGTCACCTTCATGGCCGCCGCGTTCTCGTTGACGTGCGTGGGGGCGGCCATTGCACTTTACGACCGCTCGCATCCGGTCGGCATCGCCTCGCCAAGCCAGGTACTGCTCGATACCCGCCTTGTGTGGACGACGCACTCGATCAGCCCGGTCTGGACGCCGGTTCCCGGGCCGCAAGACGTGTACGTTTGGGACCGACGGGTCCCGACTTACACGTTGATCGACCGTGCGCGCCCTGACGAGCGTTGGACTAATGTGGAACTCACTCCTTCGCCAAGTGTAGAAGTGGCAGGCATTAGCTTGTGGGAGATTAATGACTGTTTTCCCCCCATCTTCGATGACGGCCGGTTCTACACTGCATCAAGGTCGCCAGAACATAAGCTGTTCGCCCACGACCTGAGACAACCGCCGGTTTCGGTGACGCGAAACATCGGCGGTTACCCCTGGACAGAACTGCAGCGGCCCCCGGCCTGGGAGCACGAACTTCCCCGAGGTTCCGACGTGTCGGGAATGACTTTCGACAACGGAAAATTGTATGTCGGCGTCGAAAACACGCTGGGTGACAGCGGTAGCGTCATGGTCTTCAACGCGGCCGACGGACGTTCTTCAGGATCGGCGTCGTTCCCAAGGGGCCAGGTTGGGTCGGCCGTGCTTGTTGGGCCGCCAGTCCTGGGGAGGCTGGCTTCAGGCGAAGTCGTCGTCGTGGCCGCGCTCTGCTGTCGCGACGGCAGCGGGGCTGTTTGTGCCATGGATGCGGCGGCGGGTGGGGTCCTGTGGACCTCCATCCTGGAGTTCCACCCCATCGGCCCGGCCGCCGTGGGTGGAGGCGTCGTGGTCGTTGGCGGGATCGGGCCGGACCATCGGCAGGGCTTCGGCTGGGCGGCGGGAAGCAGATATGGAGATTTGAATCGCCGCACGATGAACCGCATGCCGACGACGGATGGGAACCGCGCCCCGTCCCGATTTCCAACCCAAGCCGGCGGCAACCTGGCGGCGTCGCCATCGATTCGGAGTCCGGTGCCGAGCCAATCGCCTGTTTCGCGTGCGGTCCACGCATGTATGCGGTAAATCTCATGACTGGCCGGCAGCGCTGGGAACTGTCCCCGTCGATCGACCCCCAAACCGAGAAGAACGTCAATGCCATCGCCAACAGCCCGGTAAACGGCCCCGGCCCGATCCATTTGGGCCCGGAGCCGGGCGAGTTGCCGCGGGCCCCGTGGCTCACAGCGCCCGCTTTCCACCACGATGAGTTGCTTTTCGGCACGCCGGATGGCCTATGGGCGGTCGCCGCGGATGACGGCGCTCCGCGGTGGCGCCTGCATCAGCAGGACGTGGGCGCGGTGGATTTGCCGCCGCTGGTTCGCGACGGCACAGCATACTTCGCGAGCCAGGGATGGATCGACGGCAACGTCGACGCCGCGCGCATGCGCGCGGCGTACGCCATCCGGCTCGAAGGGCCACCGGTAAGCGCTCCCACCTTGACTGCCTCGCCAGCCCGTCTGCGGCACTGGCCATTGCTCGCCGCGGCGGCGGCTCTGGCCGGGCTGATCGTCACGGCGATCGAACGGCCCACGCCGCGCGCTCGTCCGCGCTGGTGGCTGGACGCGCTGCCGGTCTTACTCATTTTGGCTGCCGCGGCGATGCCTGCTGGTTGGGCATGCCTGCATCGCCCGACAATCCACCCCTTACAACCCGGCGATGTTCCAATGGGGTGGCAAGAGGCCGACATTGGTTCGCCTCCTACGGTGATGCTCTGCGCACCGCTGACGTTCGCCTATGCAGCCGCGCTGGTCGCAGTGTGGCGGGTCCGCAAATTCCTGCTTGCTACGACAGTTTCGCTGTTGCTTGGGGCGGCCGTCATCACACTGTGGATTCGAGGGCGCTGGGTGGACGAGCTCTTCAACATCACCACGTATGACCTTGGTCCCGACCGCGTACAGCAGCATAGCACATACCTGATGAGTGGTCTGGGAGGTTTGAGCATCAGTCGGTCACAAACCGAAGAATCGATGGCATCGGGGCTTTTCAAGGCCCGCGGCAACTCGTTTTCGTGGTCCCGCGCATTCCGCGAGCCCGCATGGTATCCCGTCGCGGGGCCAATTCGATCAGGCGAAGAAAAAGGAACCGAAAGGCAATGGCATGGATTCGAAGTACAGTCGAGGGAGTATCTGGATCGACTCCTCGCTGCGCAGGCCTCCGGATCTGTTTCGGTCACCGTACCGGACTGGACGCTGCTTGTTCCGTCCGCCGCGATTCTCGCAGTCTGGCTGATGCGCCTGGCACGCCAATGGCGGAAACGCCGCCGCGCCCTGGCAGGCCGGTGCCCCGTCTGCAACTACTCCCTCACCGGCAACATCAGCGGCACCTGCCCCGAGTGCGGCACGCCGATTTTCGGAAGGGTAAATGTCGTGGGTGGCGAATAGCCGCGCCGGTACGCTGCTTTGGAGCGCACTCAGTCGCGGCGATGGAGGTGCGATCGGATGTAGTATTGTGTTGCTTATCCGCGGAGCTTCGCTGTTGCTGCTCGTTTTCTGGGTGCTCTTGTCCGGGGGGGTCGTACAAGAGGGTCTTTTGCGATGAGGAGATTCCGCGCCCGTCACCCCAGCGCACGCGGCTCAACTGATCCGCGACGCCGCGAGCGGCGCTAAGCGATCGGGCGCCGCCTTCACGATCGCCGTGTCATAGATCATCGGAGGCGGGGGCGTTTCGCCATCGCCCTCGGGATCGTACACGTCCACGGCGACGTGGTACGTCCCTGGCGTTGAATAGGCATGCGCGCCGGCAACCGCGTATGTGTCCGTCGCGTAACCGAACGAATATGGCGTTTGACTTTTCAGCGTGAGCGTGCCGCTTGACGAGGTTTGATCGCCCCAATCGATATCGATCACGGCAATGGCCGGATCGAAGTAATCACCGGCGTTGGAGCCTGTGGCTGTGATGGCTTGGAAAGGTCCCAGATAGTGCGAGAACGTCTGGCCTGCCGTCGTCGTGAACGTCACGCCGCCGGGAGTATTTTCGGTGATGGCCGTCGCAAGCCTCGTTTGTGCCAGCAGGGCGCGTCCCCGGTAGAGTCGGATGGTCGCTGTAACATTGCCCGTCTTATGGTAGTTCGGATCGGTTCGATACAGGGTGGGCACTGTGCCGTTGACGCTATAGAAGAGAGAGCCGTCGTCGATATCCAGTGTATCTCTGGTCTTCCCGCCGTTGCTCCAGTGGATGGTTGCGGTATAGGCCGAGTCGTCCTGGGCCGGTACCCCGACGAAGTACGCCGTGATCTCCGGGCCATGGACCCCGGCCACGCCGGGAGTGATCTGGGCGATGATGTTCGGGTGCACAACTGAGCCTTTGAGGTTGTCAACGACAGGCAAGCTTGACACCGCCTGGCCCATGCCGTCGGAGCTCATCGGATCGCCCAACTGGGCAACGTCCAGATCGGCGGTAAGATAAGCGGTTGTATTGTCGAGCAGCGAGGGATCTGCGAGGAACGTGGGCACGGCGAACTCGACTTTGTATGTGGCGGACTCGCCCATTTTCAGCGTGATTCTGATCGGGACCTGGACGAAATCCGAGCCGGTTTCTCCGGGAATATCTGTATATCCGACCCCCACGTCCGTCAACCCGTCAACCGGAACGTTTCCCTGGTTGTCGGCCGTTACGAACGCAACCCCTCGCTCGCCCGGGGCGAAAGACGTGATGGACGTGGTCACGTCGGACACAACGACGGACACGACACTTGGCGAAATGGTGACGGTCGGTCCGGCAGCGCCGCTCTCGCTGCCATCGGGCGCCGTCACGGTCGCCACGATGTAGTAGTTGCCTTGGGGAAGTGACGGCAGCGATGTCACGATAGGCACGGACGTGCTGCCGCCTGGCTCGAGCCGGAGGAGCGGCGTGTCCGTCACGATCTTCACAGCACCTCCGAGCGACTTGCCGAGCGAGGCGTAGAGCGTCACCGGCACCGGCCCCGAAATCATCCCGGCGGTCGGGTTGGTCACCGTCACCAGGGCGGCGTATGTTGTCTGCGTGCCGCCGATCACGGCAGATGGGATATCCGCCGACACGGTCACGCCGAGCGTGCCGGCCGGCAGGGGAGTCGCGGTCGGTGCGGGAGCTTGGAGTCGAGTCACCAGGCCGAACGGCGCGGCCGTCACGTTCTGGGCCGCTCCGACGACCAGCCTGCCGTTGGACAGATCGCCAAAGACCGCCTCGGTGACGTTGAAGTTACCGCTCAGGTCTTGCCCTGTGATGTCCGCCGGCGTCGCCACCGGTGTCGGGGTCGGGGTCGCGACCGGGGTCGGCGACGGGAGATATAGCGTTGGCAAGCCGGTGCTAATCAGCTCCGTTCCCTGGTTTCCAAAGCTTGGATCGAGAGCGCCGCTGGGTGAGTAGGCGGCGATGGCGATCTGATCGCTGGTGAGGGTTGAACTGGTGCCGGCAACGATGATCTGGCTGCCATCCGGCTGCACGCCGACGAAGTCGGCGTCGTCGTAACCATCGCTGAAGTCGGTCGTGGCCACTCCATCTGTGCCGAAGCTGGTATCCGTCATGCCGGCGGAAGTCAGGCGGGCCGTCGCAAAACCATTCGCACCCGCCAGCGAGCTGGCTACAAGAATGCGCCCCTCTGAGTCGATTGCCAGACCAACCCTGAAGTCCTGGCCGTACTGGCTCACCGTGGCAACCCCGCCGGAGCCGAAGCTGCTGTCGAGAACGCCCATCGGCGTGATGCGGGCGACAGCCAGAGCATACCCGTTCAGTCCGGCAGCGACGATATCGTCATTGCTGTCGATGGCGACGTTCCCCAACGCCGTGAGGTAGTTGGCCGTGCCAAATACCAGCGGCTGACCCTGATTGAACGCCGGGTCGGCGGCGCCGCTGGGAGTAACCCGATCGACCAGCAATTGCTGCTCGTCCACTGGGCCGGCATCCCCGACGGCGACGATGTTGCCATTCGCATCGGCGGTGACGCTCCAGAAGTCGCCTTTGATCGCAGGCAACGAGACGCGGCCACCGGTCCCGAATGACATGTCCGGCGATCCATCGGCGTTGTAGCGGGCGAGGAACGGGCTGGCGTTGCTCCCGCCGCAGACGACGATGCTGCCGTCCGCCAGTGTGGTGAGGCCGTAGAACACCTCGGCGCTCGTGGCCGAGTCGGTCACGATTCCGTCGGAGCCGAATGAGGCGTCGGGGGAGCCATCGGAGTTGAGTTCCTCCAGGATCGCTATTGTGCTGCCGGAACTGCTGGTCTTGAATCCGGCGAGCAGTGTCTGGCCCGTCGAAGTCAGGTCGCACGCTTGGGCGGTAAAGGTAAGGCCCAGCGGCGCGCCGCCGTTGAACGTCGGGTCGGCAGCGCCAGCCGACGGCGGCGGCAGGGCCGCGTTTCCCGCCGTGCTCAGCAGCACGCGCCGCTCCATCCATTCAACCAACGCTTGTCGCTTTCTGGTCGTATCCGTCTGCAATGTCGGCATGGCGTGTCTCAGATTCGCAACTCACTTTCGCTCTAAGCCGCCGAACACGGTATCGATCAGGGCATCAATATACGCATCGGAGAGGTGGACCGCATCGCCGTCGTACGGAAGTAAGAGCCGGTGGTAAAGGGGCCCATAGAGCGCATCAAGTACGGTGTCCGGGTCGAGACCGGCGCGGAGCTCGCCAGAGGCGACGCCTCGACGGACGATCTTCCGGGAGATCTCGCGCCGCGCGGACAGCCAATGCTTGGCGAGGGCTTGGCGCAAGGTCTTGTCGACCTGGGCGCGCCCGATCAGCGGCCGGAGGGTCTCTCCGAAGCGACCGCGGAAATAACGTGCAACGAGGCGCATGGACACCCGAAAACTCTCGCGGGCGGTTGCCCGCTCCTGGACCGGCGCGATCCGAGCGGCATCGGCGAACACGGCGTTGGCGACGATGGACCATGCATCGGGCCAGCGTCGATAGATCGTCGACTTGCCGACACCAGCCCGCGCGGCGATCCCCTCCACCGTCAGGCCGTCGAATCCCAGCTCCGTTCCAAGCTCAAGTGCCGCTTTGAGGATGCTCTGGGTCGTTCGCGTGTCGCGCGGCCGGCCGGCGGGCTTTTTCTGATCTTCGCGCGTCTCGTTCTCTTTCATTCCTGGGCTCGCTTCGAGTTTTCGAAGAATTTGGTTTGACTTATTTTCGATACGGTACGTATCGTATTGTCGTTGTCAAGGACATGTCGTTCTTGAAGGCCTCGGCCAAGGAGTCAATCATGTATGCCATCACTGGAATTACCGGAAAGGTTGGCGGTGGGGTTGCCCGCACTCTTTTGAAAGCCGGCTGCGCCCTTCGCGCCGTGGTCCGCGACCCCCGCAAAGGCGCTGACTGGGCCGATTTGGGTTGCGACGTCGCGGTCGCTGACATGAGCGACGTTGCGGCACTCACAGCCGCATTTTCAGGGGCCCGCCGCGTGTTCGTGCTGCTTCCGCCTGTCTTCGATCCGTCGCCGGGTTTCCCCCAGACGCGGGCGACGCTTGCCGCACTGCGGCAAGCTTTGGAAGACGCCCGGCCAGAAGGGGTTGTCTGCATTTCGACAATCGGTGCACAAGCGAAGCGGGAAAACCTGCTGACGCAGTTGAGCATGATGGAGCAATCCCTGGGCGATTTGCCGGTCCCCATCGCCTTCCTGCGGCCGGCGTGGTTCATGGAGAACTGCAGTTGGGACGTCGCCGCGGCGCGTGATCAGGCCGTCATCTCAAGTTTCCTCCAACCGCTCGACAAACCGGTCCCGATGGTCGCGACCGCGGACATTGGCCGCGTCGCGGCCGAATTGCTCCAGGAAGACCGGGCCGGCCGACAGGTCATTGAACTCGAAGGGCCGACTCGCGTGTCTCCAAATGAGATTGCGGCGGCTTTCGCCGAAATCATCGGGCATCCGGTCCGCGCCGAGGCCGTCCCTCGCCAGACGTGGGAGCAGCTTTTCAAGTCACAGGGCATGGAACATCCCGAGCCGCGTATGCAAATGCTCGATGGCTTCAACGAAGGATGGATTGAATTCGAGCACGGCGAATCGAAGCGACGGAAGGGACGGATCGGATTGAAAGAGGTTTTGAAGGAATTGGTGCGCGACAAGTAAGTGGAATCCGCACGGCCCGCCGAGAACGCCATGGATATCACCGAACTCAGCGCTGACACTCCCGCGGCCGACGGCCGAAGTCCCATTTTGAGAACGGGCTGCCTACAATTTGCCCTTTCGAGGACACGGACGCATGAATCAGTTCTCTTCATCGTCGGCATCACCCCAGCCTGCCCGCTCGTTCGATTCACTGCGGGTCAGGAGTTTCCAGGCCGCCGACCGGCCCGAGATCCTGCGGCTCCATGCGGCTGCGGCGCCCGCCGGCTCGGTGGATTGCGACTGCGCGATGAAAATCGACCAGATCGAGGAGAGGTACTTCCGTCGGCAGCAGGACCATTTCTGGGTCGCCGAGGCGGAGGGCCAGATTGTCGGGACGGTCGCCATCTGCGTGAACGATGAGAACGTGGCGCATCTGGGTTGTCTCCGCGCGGCCGACGATTCGAGCGATCACCTGGTTCGACAAGCGCTGGTGCATGCCGCCGCGAGCCACGCCCATGACCACGGCTGCCTCAAGCTGGTGGTCCACGCCCAGGTGGATATCGAACGCGCGTCTGAGTTTTTGCATCGGCTCGGCTTCGAGTTCTCGCGACAGCGCGAAGTCGCGAACCGGCCTGTGCTCGAGTTCTATCTGAACCTCTACGAGCGGCCGGAACTGGGGCGCATGGTCCTGCCCCCTCCGCCAGTTCAACAGTCGATGTCGACATTCAGGACCTGAACCAGACGGGACACGGGCCCTGGAGTGGCGCGTCTTTGCATCTGTCAAAGACACGTTGCCGTTTACTTCTGGGAGCCGGCGTCCAGGATCTTTTTCAAGGCAAGGTCCCGATCCTGACTCATGACGATTTGGTCAGCGGCTCGACTGGCCCATTGCGGCTCATGGGCCGCCAGGGCCGCGTTAACGATTTCCAGCAAGGACTGGTCCTTGGATTGAGACATCGTGATTTCTCCAGCCAACTCACAGGCGTATTCAAAATCATGAATTGCCAGGGCCCGATGGATCAGCTTGGCGTAGGCCTCATCGTGGTCGCTGGCAAGGGTCATGCGGGCGGCCACGTCACGGCCCTCCATCAGCGGGCGGCGTTCGACTGGGATCGGCCGTCTTACTGACACGGCCCTGAGGGCAAAGAGCGACCCCGTCACGGCGACGACGACCAAGGCTGCCAGGAGGAGCCCGCGCGACGGCCGGGACGGGGGCAGGAAGGCGGTGCCGCCGCAGCGCGGGCAATGCTTGCCTTTGCCCGCGGGGAGCGCGCCGGTGCATCGCGGAGTGGCACAACGACGTACGAACATTGCTCACCATCCTTTTATCCGGCCACTCAACCTGAACCGATGGCTTGTTCGATCAATGCGGCGGCGACATCTGACGCACTCAAACGACGGGAGCCCGCCTGGGTCACGGTCCGGGCAAGGCCATCTAGTTTCTCCCACGTGGCCAGCGGGAGCGTCAGCGGTCGCTGGACCGACGGAGTGGATGCCGGCCGGGCAACGGTCGCCCGCGCTACCGCTTCGGCCAACTGCTCAAGACCAAATGGGCCGTGGGGATTGGGCACCGATATCGGCACGACCCGGCTAGCGTGCAAGGCGTCTCGAATTTCCTCTTCGGTGAGCATGACTGGCTCCTTCGGCTCGTGCCGTCCTGACTACTCCGAGGCGTACTCGGTGATCCCATCATACTTGCCATCCATTCTTGGGAGAACATAAAGCTTAAGCCAACCTATCGGGGGCGATCGCCGGTATAATCCCGCCGATGCAAGCTCAAGTGCTCAACTGCCCTGGCTGCGGCGCGCCGATCTCCTCTGATTCGGTGCAGTGCCGGTATTGCCATGCGCTGCTGCAGACGGTGTCGTGCCCGTCCTGCTTTGCGCTGATGTTCCGCGGCAACGATTATTGCCCGCATTGCGGGGCGCGGGCGGTGATCGCCAAGCCGGTGCCGGGCGGCATCGATCATGCTTGTCCGCGCTGCCATGAGCCGGGCGCAGTTTTGCGGCCGCTTGCGCTCGGCAAAGAGCACGTCGAACAATGCGTTCACTGCGGCGGGCTCTGGGTCGATTGCGCGACGGTCGAGCGGATCTGCCGCGACGCCGAGACGCAGGCGGCGGTCCTGCAGCTTCCGCCGCCGGCGGTTACGCCGGTCGTACGGCCGGTGCGGTACCTGAAGTGCCCCTGCTGCACCAGTCTGATGAACCGCAAGAACTTCGCCCACGGCTGCGGCGTGGTCATCGAAGTCTGCAAGCCGCACGGCGCCTGGTTCGACCGGGACGACCTTCGGCGGATGATCGAATTTATCCGGGCCGGCGGGCTGACCCGCGCTCGACATGAGGCAATCGTGCACCTGGAGGAAATGAACCGCCAGGCCGCCGCCCAGTCCACGCCGCACACCTATGCGCCGATCGGCTACAGCCGTTCGGGCAATTCCGACGGTTCGACGGCGGGGTTTTTGGCGGACGTGCTGCTTTCGCTGTTCACGTGAGTTCCTCTCACCGAGCCGCAACCGTCAGGGAGCGGTTGACCGCGCCGCTGGAAAATCACTTGTTTGTGGAAAAGAGGACGATCACCGCGGAGGCCGGGGATACCGTCACTTGGGCGGAGGTTGACGTGTCGAGTTTCGTCCATTGCCCCTGCCACGCCCCCTGCGCGTCGATGGCCGCGCCGCCCAGCGTGACACCGGTCTTGGCCGCGACGTCCTGGTCTTTCTGCACCAGATCGAGCCGTTGCCATGCTCCCGCGCCCGAGCTCCCGTCGCTACATTCTCCGGCCGTTCCCGTCGGAAAATTCGGGAGCCCGGGTTGTTGAAAGTGGGCCAAAAACATTTTTGCGGCCCGTCGTCCGCTGGAGCTCGTGATGTGTGCATGAGGTGGCAAAAAAACCTGCGAACCTGCGCCACCTTCGTTCCTGGGTCAAAACCGCCGATTTTTCGGCCCGTTTCGCGGCTGGTTGCGCAACCGCCCGGTGCGCAACCTGCGCCAGCACCGATGGGAATAACCGGGCATTTACTGTTGGCGGGGCTTTAGCCCTGCGGGCTGGCAGCGGATGCGGGTCCGTGATCCGGCCGTTAAGGGTGGCTGCAACCTTGACGCCTTGGCTTCCAACCTTCCCTGCGGCCAGTTGTATTCTCATTTGCCGGCAGGCCTCTGATTTCAAACCTGTCGGTGCGGAAATCGCCTCACACATCATCCGATTGCGAGAAGGCCGAGACGACCGTAGGAGATTGTCAATGAGCACCGAAAACACGTGTTTCCGATTGTTGCCGGCGGTGTTTTTCCTCGCCGCCGCGGCGGGTCTGCTGACCGGGACCGCCCGCGGGGAGACGCGCACGGCGGCGGCGTTGACGCCGCAGGCCGTCTGGGAGGCGATTGACGCCGCGAAGGACGGGGACGTCGTGCAACTTCCGGAGGGGACGGCAACCTGGAAGCAGGGATGGAACACCAACCGCTGGGCGAAGATGAAGGCGATCACCATCCAGGGCGCCGGTATCGACCAGACGGTCATTCGCGATGACACAAGCACGGCCGCCGGCGACGAACCGTTTGAAATCAAGGGCGTGGAAGGAAAACCTTTCCGGATCACCGGGATTACTTTCGACGGGACCGGACTGCCAAACGCGGGAACCTGGGCCGGCGAGGTCGTCATAAGCGGCGATTGCAAGAGCTTCCGCGTCGATCATTGCAGATTCCTCAATATGGACCGGATGATGACGATCAGCGGAGATACGTATGGCTTGATCGACCACTGCTCCTTTGACGCCCTGCAGAAGAAGGGCGGCCTGGCCCAGACGATCTACTGCATGGGGCCCGGCAAGGTGAACTTCACCAGGCCGCTCACGTTTGGCACCGCAAAGGCGGTCTACTTCGAAGACAATGAGGCGCATTTCAGCCCCCAGGTCGTGGAGGCCACCGGGAACAATCCGTGGATCGTGCCCTACGACGGCGCCCGGGTCGTGATCAGGCACAACAGGATCGTCAATACTCAACTGGAAATCTACCGCGTCCGTCCAGGCGCATTGGGATGCCAAAGTTCTGAGATTTACGACAACGCGTTTTCGGCCGAGGGCGCCAAGGCCGGCCGTCCGCAGGGCTTCATCTTCATCAGCGGCGGCGTTTCCATCGTCTTCAACAACACGGTGACGGGCACGAGCTACAACTGCCACACCATCGAGATCAGTCACGAACGATCATTCCGCCCCATCGGCGAGTTTGGGATCTGTGACGGCACGAACCCCATCGACGGCAACCAGGTCCCCGCGGGCCAGAAAGGGGCAGGCTATCCGGCGTTCGGCCAGCCTGGCCGGGCCACGGACGCCAACGGCGACGGCGTGTTCGAGCCATCGCCATGCTATGCCTGGAACAACACGCTCAATGGGGCGAAGCTCAACATGACGCTGCGCCGCTGGGACCCCAAAGAGACAGCGCTTCAGGCCGAGCACGTCAAGGAAGGGCGGGATTTCTTTAACGAGGAGCCCAAGCCGGATTACTACAAGCCGTACGTCTACCCACACCCGTTTCAAACCGGCTGGCAAGCGCAGATAAGCGGTGCCGCGGACTCCGCCGACGCCGTATCGGGCAAGGCCCCAGCCAAGGCGTCCGATGGCAAGCCGTGAATCCGAGACCGGTGCTGAACGACCGTGTCCCTGGTGCGGGACGAACAGGGACGTCCGCAGAGGTATCGCGTTGTGATGCCCACCCGTGAGGTCTACCTCAAAGGGCCGGGGATGATCTTCAAGGGCAACCCGAGGAACTACCTGACGGAAATCCAGATTCCCTTCGAGCCGGAGCCAATATGACTGCAAAGACGAAGTCGTGGCGGGAAAAGCTTGAGGACAATCGAGGGTTCCCGAAGACGTGCGCCATTGATGCCACGAAGTCAAAACGCTGGGGGACCGGAACGTTTGTCATTCCCGCGCCAAAGGAAGTGGACGAACTCATGCGCCGGGTTTCCAGAGGGCACCTGACAACGATTGACGAACTCCGCAAAACTCTGGCCCGTCGCCACGGCGCAACCATCGCATGCCCGATAACTACCAGGATTTTCGCATGGATCGCCGCACATGCTGCCGCGGAAGGTGAAACCGCGGGGGAAAAGAACACGACTCCGTACTGGCGAACGCTCAAATCCGGCGGTGAACTGAACCCTAAATATCCCGGCGGCATTGAATTTCTGAAACGGAAACTGAGCGCCGAAGGCCATCAGGTAAAGCAGAGGGGGAAACGCGTTTTCGTCGAGGGATTCCGCGAACATTTGGCCGCGTTGGGCGACTGATGGACGATCTTCAGTCCACAGCGGCCAAGTATGCATCTCCCTCGTCCGGGGTTACGCCGACGATGACCTGCACCTGCCGCCGCTCCTCCGGTGTCAGGTGCGCCGCGATGACCTCGCCAATCAGGTTCTGGCGGTCGATGCTCTCGAGCCGGGCGAATTCGTCTGACCTGATGACCCCGATAATGCCGTCGTTTCCCTCCAACTTGACTTTGGCCGGTGGCGGGAAACGGCCCTTTAACACCTTTTCGAGTTTGCGCATGAGAGGAGACTTTAGAACTGCCATTGCGTTACTCCGAGGTCCCACCTGAGGCGATCGCCCACACATCCTCCGCGCGAAAGGCCGTGCCGATGCGGAAGCCGTTAGCGGCGTAGCCGGCCATCGTTTCGCGAATCTCATCAAGAGTCGGCTCGAAGCACCGGAGCGAATTCGCGAGACGCGGGAGCACCCGACTTCGCAGCACGCGACCGCGGTAGGCGGCCTGAAATTTCGCAATGCTCGCGATGCCCAACACAAGCGCCAAGACCGCTCCAGTGTACGACCACCACGGCATGGCCTTCCCGCCGTCAGCGGCCAGTCCTCCCGCAACGAACAGCCCGATCGCCACAAAGATCGTTGCGAGGAGGCACCAGGTTGCGCCAGGCGATAATGTGCCAGTAGGAGTGCCGGTCTCGATCACATGAACCGGCGAGAAGATCATTGCAATTTCCGATAGGCGGGGCGTCCGTGCTGCCCGCCGATCTGTCGCGTACAGGCTTTCAACCACCGGCGCCAGCAACTGAAACGGCTCTGAGATCAGTCGCATTCGAGTTAGCGAGGGGGTCGTGCGCTGGCGCACAGCCGCTTCCAGTCGTCGTCGATCATCCCGCAGTTGATAGGCCGAGGGGTTCGTCGCGCCCACCAGGCGATGGAGGTCTGCGTCGAAATCAGTTGCAAATCCGGAATACAGGTTTGTGTCTGCAGGCATACTGACGCCGCAGGTCAAGCATGTTCCAACACGCGCCACCGGTTTGGCTGCGCCTGTCGGAATCCAATACACGTGCGAAACCATCGTAAGCTGCTGGACTGAGAACGGCCGGAGCTCTCTGCAAATCACGCAGTAATCAGCGACGAACCCAACCGCCGTCCTTTTCTGCTTGTTGCCCCACACCACTGCGATCGCCATAGAATCACTCTCCAAAAAGTGTCCAAGGTTAGAATGCGCCGTGCAGCGGTCGAGCAAAGAACCGGGGCCACATAATACAACGAGCCGTTGAAGATTCGGTTTGGTAATCAATGGAAGTATGCCGTTCAACCGTCTCATCACGCCAGCACATCCATGATCGGCTTCCCTTCCGAAATCGCCACCGGCCGGCCGCCTACGCCGAGCAGTTCCGTCGTGGGGTCGATGCCCAGCAGGTAGAACATCGTGGCGGCCAAGTCGTCCGGGCGGACGGGGTCTTTGGCGGGGTATTCGCCGTGCTTGTCGCTGGCGCCGTAGACGAAGCCGCGTTTCACGCCGCCGCCGGCCATGAGGACGGTGTAGCATTGCGGCCAATGGTCGCGGCTGGCCTGGCCATTGAGCTTGGGGGTGCGGCCGAACTCGCCCATCCAGAGGACCAGCGTGGTGTCGAGCAGGCCGCGGCGGTCGAGGTCGATCAACAGCGTGGGGAGCGTCTGGTCGGTCATCGGCAGGTGGTACTTCTCGATGATCGGGTACATGTGGGTGTTGTTGAAGCCGTGGGTGTCCCAGCCGCCGCTGAGGTTCTGGCCGCCGATGTTGTCGGCGTAGTAGACAGTGACGAATTTGGCCTCGGCTTCAACGAGCCGGCGTGCGAGCAGCAGGCTTTGGCCGTAGGTGTGCCGGCCATAGGCGTCGCGCAGGTCGTCCGGCTCGGCGGAAAGGTTGAAGGCGTTGCGCAGGCGGCTGGAATTCAGCATGGCCAGGGCCTTGGAATAATACTCATCGAGCCCGGCGGCAGCGGAGGAGTGATCGAGCAGGTGGGATTGCCGGTCGATCATTTGTTGCAGCTCGCGCCGCGATTCGAGCCGGCCGATGGAGATGTCGGCCGGGAGGCTCAACTCGGGGAGCGCGAAGTCCGCGCTGTTGGGGTCCTGCGAGAAGAAAAACGGGTCGTGGGCTTTTCCCAGGAAGCTCGCACGCTGGCCCGGCGTCACCGAGCCGTCGCGGATCACGTAGGGATAGGCCACGGAGGTCGGGATATCGCCGCGCGAGGGGGCGAGCCGGTCCACTACTGAGCCGTAGGATGGGAACAGGTCCAGCGAGTCCTTCAGGCGAATGTCATCCGTCGGCGGGGCGTGGCCGGTCAGCGCGTAGTACGCCGCCGAGTTGTGGTTCTTCATCGTGTGGTAGACGCTGCGGACCAGGGTGACCTTGTCCATCACCCTGGCCACGCGCGGCAGGCGTTCGGACACCTGGATGCCGGGCACGTTCGACGAGATCGGCTTGTGCGGGCTGCGGATCGCCTCGGGGGCGTCCGGCTTCATGTCGAACATGTCGATGTGGCTGGGCCCGCCGAACTGGTAGAGGAACATGACCGACTTGGCCCGCGGGGCGATCTGCTTGATCGCGCCGGTGCTCCAGGTTTGCTCCGCCCCGGCTTGCAGCAGGCGCGGCATGGTCAAGCCGAGAAGGCCGAAGCCGCCGACGCGGAGCATCGCGCGTCGGGAGAGGAGTTGCTGGATTGCTTGTGGGTCGTTGTGCATGGTAATTCCCTTTCTCCCTTTCCCGGAGTACCGAGAGAGGGAGAAGATGCGGCGCCACCGCCGCCAAGATCGTCGTCCTGTCGTGGCACGGGCCTCTGGCCTGTGCTTACAGCCGGGACGGACGGTGCCACGGAGAGACCCTTCGCTTCGCTCAAGGTGACGGCTTGAAGCCGTCACTTGCGAAGGACAAACTCCTTGGCGTTGAGCAACGCCCACGCCGCGTCTTCCAAACCGTCGCGGCGTGACGGGGCATGGCTCACATGGTCGCAAAGCGCTGCAGATTCCTCCGCCGTCGGCGGCCGGCTCAACGCCGCCAGATACAGCTCTTCGATAATCTGTCCGTCCGATTTGTTGGCAGCCATCATCTTGCCGATGCGGTTGTCCGGGTTGGACAGCATCTTCGCCATCTCCGGCCCGCTGATGAGCTGGAACGCCTGGCCCAGGGAGGTTTCGTTCGACCGTTCGCATTCGCAGACCAGCAGCCTCGGCGGCTTGCCGAAAGTGATGAGGAACTTGTCGGCAGCGGTCGGTACTTCCTTGCGGGGGATTCGCACGCCGGAAAGCTGGCCCGCCCGGATGCCTTTGTCGTAGCCGGTAAATTCGGCAGGCATCTGCATGACCTGGTGGGCCGCGTCCAGAAGCTGCTCGGCGGTCAGCCGTCGCAGGACCACGTGCGAGTAATTCAGCTCGTCGTCGGCGTTGGTGTCGTTCGGCTCGGACGACAGCGCGTAAACCCGCGAGTTCATGATGAGGCGGATGATGTGGCGCACGTCGTAGCCGTGCGTGACGAACTCGTCGGCCAGCAGGTCCAGCAGCTTTGGATGCGTGGCGGGATTGGTAGCCCGGAAATCGTCAACCGGATCGACCAACCCTCGGCCCATCAGGTTGAACCAGATTCGGTTCACCTGCGTCCGCGCGAACCCGGGGTTCTTCGCTGAGGTGATCCATTCGGCCACCGCATCCAGCCGGCTCTTGTCCGGCGGAATGGCTTCGGGCATACCGAGCAGCATGGGCCGGGGGGTCCGGCCGGGGCGCGGGTCATCGACGTCGCCCTTGTCTTTCTCCAGCACGATCTGCTCGCCGACGAACTCGTGGTTGTCGTTTTTGTCGGTCCGCTTGTTCTCGATGATCTTGTAATCGACGCGGGCGAAGACATCCGCCCAGTTGTAATAGTTGTCCTGCGTCCAGTGGTCGAACGGGTGGTTGTGGCACCGGGCACATTGCAGCCGCACGCCCATGAACAGCTCGGCCGTCGCCTCGCCGCGGGTGAGCGCGTCGCGGTTGGCGCGGTAGTAATTGGCCGGCGGGTTTGAGTACGTGCTGCCCCGGGCAGAGACCAATTCGCGAACAAACTGATCGAGCGGCTTATTCGCGGCGATGCTTTCCTTGATCCACTTGTGGAACGCCTGCACGCCGGTGCGATCGATCGTGATCTCCTCGTTGCGGAGCAGGTCCGACCACTTGAGCGCCCAGAACTCGGCATACTCGGGCCGCTCGAACAAGCGGTCGATGAGCTGCGACCGTTTATCGGCAGACGGGTCGGCCAAAAAACTGCGCAGCTCATCCGGCGTCGGCGGAATCCCAAGCAGATCGAGGAACGCCCGGCGGGCGAATTCGCCGTCCGTGCAATCGCCGGATGGGTTCATCCGCAGCGCCTTGAGCTTGGCAAAGATTTCTGTGTCAATGAAGTTGCTCGCGACCGGCTCGCTCCACTGAAAGCCTGGCCGTGCCGGCACGAATGTCAGCCGCACGACCTCCTGGCATTGGAGGTAGCGGACGACGACCGCCGTCTCGCCCGGCCGGTCCTTCCACACCACCAGGCCGCCCGGCTGGACGCGCGCCAATTCCGTGGACTGCTCGTAGACGCAGAGCTTTGAGACATCGCGCCGGCTGCCGTCGGAAAAGACCGCCGTCGCCACGATCTGCACGCGATCCGCCGGCTCGACCAGGATCTGCTCCGCCGGGCTCACCTCCAGCCGCTGCAGCGCCGGCACCGACGCATCGTCCCGCTGCGCCCCGTCGGCGATCCACTGGCGGAGGACCTGGTACTCCGCCGAGTCCGTATGGAACCGTACCCCGCCCTGATGCGCCACCTGCGCCGTCGGCTTCAGCAGGACCAGGCTGCGGTCCGGGTCGATCAAATTGACCCGCCGGGCATCGGCATCGCGAGTGAGCGAAAGAAAATCTGCTTCCGGGTCCTGCCCGCGCAGCGAGAGCCGAAAGCCCCCTTTGCCGTTCTTATTCCCATGGCACGCGCCGGCATTGCAGCCGGACATCGAGAGCACCGCCATGACGTCGTTGCGGAACGAGACGGGCGGAGCGTCCGCGGCAGGCGCACGGCCGCTGCAGATCAGGCTGCAGAGGATGGCGGTGAGCATGAGCCGGCGAAGCATGGTGCGGTCCTGAGTGACGGGCGCAGAAAGCGCTCTGAATAAATGCGAGCTGCCGCGCAAGTTGGTACGCCTTGAACCGTCATGTGTTGCGGAAGGGAACGGCAAGCTGCGACGGAAAATCCTTGGTAGGCGCAGCCGGAAGGCCGCGGGAACCGCCCAACGGCAAGGGACGGTTTGACGGGATATCGATCGCCAACCCGACCGCGGCTTCGCCGCTGAGATTTGAGATTTTGCTTAAGTTGCCGATGGCGGTCATGGTTTGATAAAATTCGAGCATGAGTACCCTCTCTGAGATTGAAGCCGCCATAGAAAATCTGCCGGTTTCCGAGGTAGACGAACTCGCAGGTTGGCTCCAGGAACTACGGGCGCGGCGGACGACTCCCCCGCACGTTGAAGGCTGGCTGCAACGCGCGCGAGGTGCCGCCGTTCCTGGTGTCACGACCGCAGAAGTGATAACGCTCACCCGCGGTGAGGAATGAGCGGATTCCTCTTCGACACCAACGTGCTTCTCGACATCGCCACCGCGGACCCGATATGGATTGCCTGGTCCGAAACGCAGTTTCGCGCTGCCGCGGCTATGGGGCCGATCTTCATCAACCCGATCATCTATGCCGAGCTCGCCCCGGCATTCGCAACAGTTGCCGACCTTGACCGATGGCTCGATCCAGCTCTTTTTCAGCGGTTGCCCCTCGCTTACTTGGCAGGCTGGCCGGCGGCCCGAGCGTTCATCAGATACCCCGAATTGTTTGGACGGGTGATCGTGCCCCTGACCATACGCTGTCACCGGTGACGCTTATAATGGCGTTCGGGATTGGGTGCGATATACTTGCCGATCCCTCGTATCCTCTGCGGGGATACTGGGTTGTACGGCCAATAGCGAAAACGAAAACTTCCCGCCGTGATGGCAGAAACGGTGGGCTGGCCGACGCAACGATGTGGTCGGAAAATGAAACGGCAGATGAATTTCAGATCAGCCGCCGCCAGAGTCCTTTGCTCTAAATGGAGCGTTCAATGGATTTATTCGAAAGCCAGAAGGGTGGGTGCAATGAGCGCGATTAGTATTCCGGCATGGAATGCGCAGGGCGTTATTCCGCCGCTCGACGTGCTCAATCCCACGTCGGCGACACGATCTCCCTATCAGGTATCGCTAACTGACCTCATCCTGCGATTCAACACGTCATCGGACAGGCAGACGATTCTTGACGGGTTCCTCCGCTTCCGCGCCGCCTGGCATGGTGCGAGAATTGTCGCAGGGTTCCAATGGATTGATGGCAGCTTTCTCGAGGACATTGAAACGCTCGAATCGCGTCCGCCAAACGACATAGATGTGATGACCTTCTTTCACCTGCCCACTGGCGTGACGCAAGCCGCGATTCTCGCAAGCCACCCTGATCTGTTTGACCAGGGCAAAGTGAGGACAGCGTTTCACGTCGATAGTTATTTCCAAGGATTAGCCGCAGCCGGCGATCATTTGGTTCGGACAAGCGCGTATTGGTACAGCGTGTGGTCCCATAGGCGCAATCTCGCCTGGAAGGGATACTTTGAAGTGCCCCTTGATCCAGTCGATGATTCGGCCGCAAGAGCGTTGTTGCTCTCAACTTCGGCAACAGGAGGTGCCCCATGACCCGAGAAGAACGCAACATCTTGAACGGGGAGCGCTACACCCTCCGGAGCATGATTGCCTCGATCCCCAAGGAGGACGTTCTCGACCGTGCGAGCTTGGAATACCGCCTGCGGGAAGTTGAAGAGCGTTTAGCAACAATCAGCCAGCACACTCGATTGCCACTCTCGGCAAAGCTGACGTTTCGGGGTCGACCGGTCATTGGCAGCCAAGGTGTTTTTGCGGAGTTCGGAATGACGGCGACGAAGGCATTTACAGAGGCGGTCATAACGATGGCGGCATCGTTGTCGTCGGGACCCCTCGCCGCGATGGGACCAATCCCGAACCGTGATCAAAATCAACTTCTCATCACGGGCACCGCTATCGGTTCGTTCGGATTCGAGCTACAGGAGAACGCGGACACGCTGCTGTTTGGAGAAGAAACAACAGTCGGTCAGGCTCTATCGCTTACTCAAAAGCTCTTGGAGAGTACGACCGGCACCGATGATGAAATGACGGATGCGACCGCTGGTGTGGATCCCCGTGTCATCAAGGCGACCCGTGAGTTTTTGGAGACATTGGCGAACAACGATGCTGTCTGCGGGCTCACCGTTGGCACTCGCGCATTCCGCTTCGCCGGCGTTGGGCAGGTTCGTACTGCCATTGAGCGCCTTGCCCAAGACAACCTTCACGAGGAAGAGGAGACATTCACTGGGATGTTCCAAGGTGTTCTTCCAAAACGGCGCACGTTCGAGTTCTTGGTATCGAACGAGGGGGCGGTGATTCTCGGCAAGGTCGGATCAGCAGTCGCGGATCCAGGTGCATTGAATCAGCATCTCTCCCAACCTGTGACCATCCGATTGACGGCAACGCGCGTTGGCAGCGGCAGGCCGAAATACGTGCTAAATGCCCTACCCCCTTGGCCCAGCGGCCAGCACGTCTGAGACGCGCACCGAGCTCGTCTTTGGCTACGTGTTGGCGGCGATGTCCGAAGTCATAGGATCCGGATGTAGAAGTGAACCCCGAAACACAAATCGATCCCACTGAAGTGGATGAGGCGATGCAATGGCGCGAAAAGGCTGAGCACTCGAAACTGCGCCCAAACGGGTCGACATTAGGTGAGTTAGTGCAACCCATGGCCGAACAACAAGACAACCTGACCTATGATCCCGTCATCTTCTGCGGGTGCCTTGACCAGGCTGCGAAGTGGTGGTGGGCGTGTTCGCTGTTCCTCAAGCTGGCGGGCTTCCTCTTCGGTGCCATTATTATCCTGCTGACGCTGCCGTCAAAACCAGTGCCCTATGTCATAGCGCTCGTCACCCTTTTGTCTGAGGCAGCAATCCTTCGCTCGGACTCGATCAAGGGAGTGGCACAGTCGCTGCGACGGAAAATCGACTTCGAGGATGGGCTGGGATGGACAATCTCAAGAGAGGAATATTCTGACCTTATCATGCGCAGCCCGGCATCCGTGAAGATCAAGGCGTGCAACAAGCCGCAGGCCGAATCTTACTTCGCCAGCAACGAGCCGCCGGGTCCGCGCCGCGCCCTTCAAAATGTTACCGAGTCGCCGTGGTGGAGCAAACATCTGGCCGAAAAGATGGGGCAATACTGCGCCACCGTCATCGTAGTCGCAACGGTTTTGGCCTTTGTCATCTTGGTGATGACTTTGGAAGGGTCGAGCGTTCATGACACGGCATCGGCAGTGTCACGGGTTGTCACGTCGGTCCTGATGCTCGTTCTTTCGCTCGGGCTGGTCAAGATGATGCTCGGGTACTTTGGATTCGCCAAGAAATCCGAAAAGGCAGAACAGAAGGCCATTGAAGCATTGAAGGCAGCGGCTCCAAGTGACGTTGATGCCGTCAAGGTAATGAACGACTACCACATTCCCCGTGCATCGGCGCCGATTCTCCCGACCTGGGTCTGGAAGTGGCATAGGGATGAGCTGAACAAGACGTGGAAGGAACTTCGAATGTGACCCCGATGGGTAAAGCACGGAGTGGAAGAGTAAGTGAAAATTCAATGACCACAAACCCGGACAAGTCAGGGTACAAGAAGCATCGCGTGCGAACTCGGCTTCTCAAGTGACGTCTTCAAACATGATGCGAACCCATCCACCCTCGCTCTCCCGGCGTCAGTTCATCCGAACCAGCTCCGCGCTTCTCGCCCTGCCCTGGCTCAAATCGTTCGCCAAGGCCGGCGATTCGCCGCCACCCCAACGGATGGTCTGCGTCTGCACCGGCTTCGGACTCTACGGGCCTTCGTTCTTCCCTGCCAAGCCGGGAAAGGATTATGAACCCAGCGAGTACATCAAGATCCTCGACGACCTGCGCGACCAATTCACCGTATTCTCCGGGATCTCGCACCCGGAGATCGGCGGCGATCACGCCTCGGAGGCCTGCTTCCTCACCAGCGCCAAGCATCCCACGGCCGGCGGGTTCCGCAACACGGTCTCGCTTGATTACCTGGCGGCAAAACATGTCGGCAACGCCACGCGCTTCCCGCTGCTGTCGTTGCGGACGCAGGACGGCGGCAGCGCCCTGACCTACACCAGCAGCGGCGCCGGCGTGCCGCCGCTGGACAGGCCGTCGCAGATCTTCGCGCAGATGTTCCTGGCCGGCAGGCCCGAGCAGGTGCAGCAGGAGATGGCCCGGCTCAAGCGCGGGCAGAGCATCCTCGACCGCATGGGTGACCGCTTCGCCGCCCTCAATTCCCGGCTCAGCGCACGCGATCAGCAGCAGGTGACGGATTACACGGATGCCGTGCGCGACATGGAGAAGCAGCTCCACGCTGACGAAGCCTGGGTGCTTCGCCCCAAGCCCGTGGTAAGCGAGCCGCCGCCGACCGACGTAACTGACCGGGCCGACACCATCGGCCGGGCCCGGCTCATGTTCAACCTCACCCGCCTGGCGCTGCAGACCGACTCCACCCGCGTCGTCTCCATCTTCATCCGCGGCATGGACCTGCGGCCCCCCATCCAAGGCGTCACCGAAGACCATCACGGCCTGTCGCACCATGGCCGCAACCCCGCGAAGATCGAGCAGCTCCGCATTATCGAGCGGGCCGAGATGACCGCCTTCCGCGATTTCCTCCTCGCCCTCCGCAACGTCAAAGACGGCGACGGCACCCTCCTCGATCACACCCAGGTGCTGATCGGCTCCAACCTCGGCGACGCCAGCGGCCACGGGACCAGCAACCTCCCGATCCTGCTCGCCGGCGGCGGCTACCGCCACGGCCAGCACATCGCCGGCGATACCCAGAACAACACACCGCTGGGGAACCTGTTCGTCACCATGCTGCAACGTTTCGGCATGGAGACCGACCGCTTTGGGTCGAGCACGGGGACCATCAAGGGGCTGGTGTGATTTTTCGCGTCACAGCTTGTGTGATAATGGGAATGCCCTCCACGCCGGGGCAAAGCGGCGCCAGTGGACATCGATTGGGTGGTAATCGTAACGCCGCGCCGCCCCGGATCGGTAGCGCTCCGGATCCGCTCTCGGCGCGGCGTTGGGCTCGCTCGATCCAACAAAAGTTTCCGACGCCGCTGTGCCCCGGCGTGAAGGGCGTTTGACGACGGTGGACCTTGAACCGAATCCTCACTGCATGTGTGACCGTTTTTGCAATCGCCGGCATCTGCCGCGCCGAAGACGCCGCCGGCGCGTTCCATTCGAAGGTCTCACCCGTCCTCCAGTCGCACTGCGTCAACTGCCACGGGCCGCAGAAGCAAAAGGCGAAGATCAACTTCGCTACCGAGCGCGGGCTGGAGCAGCTTGTCGCCGACCGGGACCTCTGGTTCCGCGTGGTCGAGAAGGTCGAGGCGGGGGAAATGCCGCCGGAAGACGAGCCGAAGCTATCAGCCGCCGAGCGTCAGAGCATTTTGGGCTGGGTCCGCGGCGACTACGTCGACCTGCTGATCGCCCGGCAGCGCCAGGAGGGCCGAAGCAGACTCCGGCGCTTCTCCCGCGCCGAGTATGCCAACACGATCCAGGACCTTTTCGGCGTCCGGCCCACCATCGGGCTCAACCTGCCGGAGGACGGGCGTGTTGACGGGTATGACAAGGTGAGCACGGCTCTCCCACTTTCGGCCAGCGGAGCGGGCGGGTATTTGCGGATGTCCGAGGACCTGTTGAAGCTGGTGCTGTACCCGGTGCCGCCGGCCAAGGCGCCGGCAGCAGGCGCGACCGACAGTCCCTTCGATCCCAGCCGAACCATACGCCTCGCGGCCCAGGAGAGCGGCCAGTCGCCCGGCCACAGCCTGCGGCTGCCCGACAATACCATCGTCTCCTTCAACTCTGACACCACCTCCGGCCGCTTCGACTACAGCACGCGCGTCCCCGGCATGCACCGGGTACGCATGAGCGTCTATGCCTACCAGTCCGACAAGCCCATGCCCTTCGGCGTGTACGTGGGCCACACGTCGGCCTATCCGCAAATCCTCGACCTGGTGAAGGTGCTGCAAGCACCGCCCGGCAAGCCGGCGGTCATCGAAACCGAGATCTACCTCCGCACGCGCGACTTCAACGACCGCGCGCCCGTCGGCGATGGCATCCGCCTCATCCCGTTCGGCATCGGCGAGCAGGTGCCGAAAAACTCGCTGGCCAAACTCTGCAAGGGGCCAGGTCTGGGCTGCCAGTGGATGGAGGTCGAAGAGCCCCAAATGCCGCTCGCCGGCGACCGCTGGCTGACGGCGGATTTCCCCAAGGCCCTCGACGAGGAGATGCGCCGATCGCGCACGCTCCCGCCCGAGCAGCAAGTCGTCCTGCAAAAGCCCGCCGCCAAATACCAGGCGAAATCCGTCAACCGCGAAGAGTTCCTGGCCATCATGCGCTCTACCTTCGCCCGCGTTGGCGCCCGTCTCTATCGGCGCGACCTGACCCCCGCGGAGCTTGACCAGATCATCGCTGACATTTCCCGGCAGGTTGACGCCGGTGACTCGCTCGATTCGACATTCCTCGACCAGGTCACCGAAATGCTGACCTCGCCCGATTTCCTATGCGTGATCGAACCGCCCGGCCAACTCTCTGACTTCGCGCTGGCATCGCGGCTTTCATACTTCCTGTGGAACTCCACTCCCGACGAGGAACTGCTCGATGTGGCGCGCAAGGGCCGGCTCAGTGATCCAAAGGTCCTGCACGACCAGACCGAACGGCTGCTCAACGATCCCAAATCCGCCCGCTTCGTCACCGACTTCGTCAACCAATGGCTCGGCCTGCGCGGGCTCGACGACACCTCGCCCGACCGCAACCTCTACCCCGAATACGATGAGTTCCTCAAGCTCTCCAGCGCCGCCGAGACCGAGGGCTTCTTCCGCATCATGGTCGACCAAGACCTGGGCGTGAAGAACTTCGTCGCCTCGGATTGGGTGTATGTGAACGATCGCCTCGCCCGGCACTATGGCCTGCCGGACGTGGGCGGCCCGGAACTGCGCAAGGTCCCGCTGCCGCCATCGTCCCCCTACGGCGGCCTGTGGACGCAATCCGCGGTGCTCAAGGTGACGGCCAACGGCACCAACACCTCGCCGGTGAAGCGCGGTCGCTGGGTTGCCGAGCGGTTGCTCGGCACGCCGATCCCCCCGCCTCCGCCAACCGTCAAACCGATCGACCCCGACACCCGCGGCGCCAAGACCCTCCGCCAGCAACTCGCCCTGCACCGGGGCAGCGGCAGTACCTGCGCCGCCTGCCACGCCAGGTTCGACCCGTATGGCTTCGCCCTCGAAAGCTTCGACGTCACCGGCGGCTTCCGCACCCGCTACCGCGAGGCCGACGCCGACGTCCTGGCGCTTCCAGCCAACCAGCGCACCGGCCGTCCCACCTGGCGCGATGGCCTGCCCGTAGACTGCACCGGCCAGACCCCCGATGGCCGAGCCTTCGCCGACATCAGCGAGTTGCGCCGCATGCTCGCGGCCAACCCCGAGCAGTTGGCCCGCGGCGTCACCCGCCACCTGGTCACCTATTCCACCGCAGCGCCGCCCACTCCGCTCGACGACCCCGCAATCGATCGAATCGTCAAGGCCGCTGATGCCAATGGGTATGGGCTGCGCTCGCTGGTGCACGCGGTGGTTCAGAGCGAACTGTTTCAGTGGAAGTGAAACTCCGGCATCACGTAACAATACGCATCATACCGAATCTCGCTCCACGCCAGCGGCGGCAGGGGATGGCCCGGGAGCAGGGGCCGGTCCACGGGCGTGAATTTCACCCGCACGCGGATCGCCGAGCGGCCTTGCGTCAGGTCGCGGGGGACCAGGAACTCATCATCGCGGAACCGGCGATTGGACGTGCGGATGATGTGCTGGGTCGTACCCAGTTCTCCCTTGGGATTGGAATAAACGCAGACATTGGAGCCGGCGAGATACCATATGCCGGCCGGCTTGAAGTCGGCCGGATTGCCGCCATCGGAGGCGTCGGCGATGAAGACTTCGGCCCGCTGGTTGGGATAGCTGTAATCGAGGGTTCGCCGAAGCATGACGCCGAGGTTGTCGGGGCGGAGCTTCAGTGTGAATTCCGACATGCCGGTCGTGTGGCGCTCCTTTTCGACATGGGCGGGGTAGAACTCCTCGGCACCGGCGTGGTCCGGGCCCCATTCATAGCGTGAGGTAATTTCCTGCGGCCCGCTGGCATCGGGCGAATGATAGTTATGTGCCATTTCGCTGTCGGCGTCGGCGATCGCCAGCGTATCGGTCTTGACCAGCGACGGCGCGGGTATGCCGTACCAATAGGCGACGGTTTCGTAGTGCTCAACCGATTGGTCCTCTCCGCCGTGCTCGAGCTGGATGCGCGCGTTCTTGCCGAAGGGCATGAGGTCGGCAAGCAGGAATCGATAGCCGGATTCGATGGCATCCTCCGGCGACTTCGCCTTGCCCTGCGGCGCGCCGGTGGGATGGCCGGCAAAGGGGAGCGTCATGGTGCGGCCGCCCCAGTAATCGCCGCCGCCTCCCCATTCTTCGGTGCCGGTCCCTTGCGCCTGCGGCGTACTGGCATCGTCGAAGAAGAAGCGCGGGTCGCCCTCCAGTGTCCCCAGGTTGGCGTTGTGGGAGAAGATGAAGCTGGTGCCGATGAAGCTGCCCGACCAGTCCCCGCCGCCTTCGGCTCGGGTCGTGTCGAGTAGCACCATGTCGTGCCCCCGCTCCGGTTTGGGATGGTCCTGATAGGTCGCATGGAAGTAGCCGATCGTGTTGGCTGGTTCATCCAGTGGGCAGAAGCGCAGGGAATAGTTCACCGCCAGAGGAGAATCGCCCGCGTTGACGAGCTCCACCTTGGCCGACCGCATGAAAGGCATCGGGAAATAGCAGGAGAGCGCGACCCGGTCGGCAGCAAAACGGATGTTCACCGGAAACGCCTTTACCAGGTACTCTTGATTATCGCGGTTGTACAGCGTTCCGGCCCCGAAGAAGAGCGGCACCGGAGCATCGACCGAAGGCTCGCGCCGATCATCCCAGGTGATGCGCAGCCTGGCGTTGGAAAGCGCCGCGGCCGAGGCCACGGGGATGGACAGGTTGATCGCACGGACGACGCCCGCCGAGCCGGCAAGATCGGCAAGCGCCGCCGATTGCCCCGCGGCCACTGTGATAGCGCCCGAGCGCGCCTGGAGATGCAGGCTATTCCCCTCCGGCGAATCCGCCCTGGGAAGCAGGTCCTGCCCCGCACGGCCGATCAGATCGATCACGTCGCCGGGAGGTACGGCGGTAATGTCCCAGGCGCGGATCGGCCCCGAGAGCTTCGTGCCGCCGACGAACTGATGGTAGATGTAATAGCCGGTGCCGTAATGCGTGCGCTGGTACGCCATTTGGAATGAAGACTCGAACCCGATCGGCACCCAGGTCAAATCCGCGCCGCGGGTGGTCGCCCAGGTCCACGCCAGCGGCGGAGGGAACGCGCTGGCGGGAATGAACGTCGCACCGTCCTTGGGATGCAGCGGGTCGGCAGTGGTGGTTTCCTGGATCACGTGATCGGCGCCGTCCACGACGTAATGCCACGGGCTGCCGTGCCAGTGGTTGTAGCGGGAAAAGTAGAGGATGCCGCGGCCTTCGACGTCGAGCGTGACGTTGAAGTCGTCGCGGAGTTGATAGAGGAAATGGCTGGCGTCGGCCGATTCGTTGCCCCCCTGCCGATCGTAGGTGCTGCGCATGTAGGCGCGCACGCCGATGCGCTGGTCCGGCCAATGGTCCCACATCCGGTAAGCGTCATACCCCACCGGCACCACCGGCGGCTCAGGCGGGGCGCCAGCGCAATGCATGGCGAAGCACAGGCTGACACACGCCAGAATGGCAAGGGCAGGACGATTCATCTTGCGGACCTCTCTTCCCACGAACGACAGCGAGTTTTTGAACCAAAAAGGCAGCTTATCAAGTCGACAAAGACGTCGCGACGGCCGACGCGGGCGTCCTGGCAATCCTCATCTGGCGGCGATGGCCGCGCCTCGGGTATCATTGTCGCCCATGAGGCGAATATGCCGGAGTTCGTTCAACGGGGCGGCGGTGGCTTCTCTCGTCTTGATCGGAGCTTTCATGGCCGTCGAGCAATGCAAGGCGGCCGAAGAACAAGCGACGAACCCACCGGCGCCCGAGGCTGCCGCGCTCGCCTTCGCGCACGATATGGACGCGGGTGATGCCGCGGCGGCGAAGGAAGTATCCTTCGGCGGCGAAAACGAGCTGCGCCTGATCGACGCGATGACCGCAATGACCCGGAGTCACCGGCGGCTGGTCGCCGCTGCGGTCGCCAAATTCGGAAAACGCGGGAAGGAACTCGGCGGCTCGTACGCCGAGCCGGGGTTAGAGGCGATGGTGCGGCGGTCGGCCCTTACCGTGGACGGCGAAACCGCTGTAGTCCGGGAAAAACCGGGCGTCATTTTTCTCAAGCTCTGGAAGTCACCGGGCGGCCAATGGAAGATCGATGTCGCCGGCTGTATGGCCGACTACGCGATTGACGAGATCCGGGCTTTGGAACGGGCGTCGCACATCGCCGACAAGGCGGCCGACGAAGTGGGCACCGGCTTGTACGCCAGCGTTGACGACGTGAAAAGCGCAATGACCGAAATGGGATACCCGCGAGAGGATGCTAAGCAGGACGAAACGGTGCCTGCGACCAGGCCGGCCAAGTAAGTGACTCGACGGTTGCCGTTATTGAGCCGACGGGCGACCGCGCAAGTCATAGGGCTGGGAAAGACGGCGAAAAGGACCAGGAGCGCGAAGAGCGAATCGGGATGACGACTGAGAACGTTTCATTTCGTGCTGCTGCGTTGACGATTGCCTGCACGGATGCCGACCAATCCGAGCGGTTCTATCGAGGGGCGCTCGGGGCCACGCCAGAACCACGCGATGGGCACGGCTGCCGGTGGTTTCGTCTCGGTCCGATGCGAATCAGCCTCATGCCCAATGCCGCAGAGCGCAGCCCAGCAAGGTTCCCGGTACACGCGATGCCGATCCTTTGGCTGGAAGTCGACGATTTGCAGGCGGCATACTCACGGCTTCTATCAAATGGTGTGGAAGTTGTTCAGCCGCCAGATGGGCAGTCAATGATAATAGCTGATCCGGACGGCTTGCTCATCGAGGTCTGGCACGTTGAGCGTTAATCAGGTTTGGGGGATTTTGACCGCGCCGTGCGGTCCGAGGTTTTTACGTTCGAAGTGGCGACCTTTTCGGAGTCGTTCGGTGCTCGCGGCCAGGACCGCGTTGATGCCGTGGAGCACCCCGGCGGAAGGGTCGTCATTCTTGCCGATGGCGCCGGAGGCACCAGCGGCGGCGCCGAAGCGGCCGACACCGTGCTGCTTTGGGTGAAGAGTTACCTCACACGCACGACCGACATCCGCGGAGCATCGCAATGGGGTGAGCTCCTGTGTAAAGTCGATCGGCAAGTCAGCTTCGTCAAAGGTCAGACGACCGCCGTCGTCGTCTCGTTGTTCGATGATGGCGTTGCCGGCGCCAGCGTAGGCGATTCGGCCGCCTGGCTTGTTGACGATACCAGCGGCTACGTTGACCTGACCGTCCATCAAATCCGCAAGCCCCTGCTCGGCACCGGGGGCGCCAGGCCGGTGGTCTTTGAACATTCCGGCATGAGCGGGACGCTGCTGGTTGCATCCGATGGTCTGTTCAACTACGCGCGCCACGACACGATCTGTGAGATCGCCCGCCGGGCAGACCTGAAACGGGCCGCCACCTGTTTGGCCGAAGCGGTTCGGCTGAAGTCGGGGGCGCTGCAGGATGATATTGCCGTTGCGATTTGTCGAAAGGTATTGGCTCGATATTGACGCGGATTTCTGAGACCGCGTTGATGATCTTGACGCACGTGCCATGGTCCAGCGGAGCGCAAACGTCCAAGTCGAACGTGGCCCGCGCCGAGCCATGTACGTTGGCAGCCACGCCGCCGATCACAACGAAGTCAACCCGCTGATCCGTCAGGCGGCTCCGACCGTAGATGGTGGTGGCTTTGGACCATCCCCGCTGTTGTAGCCAGCCTGGTTTTGGCCGTATTGCGGTGGCCGTCCTCTCTCCTGGTCGCATTATCCGTTTACGTCGCCGGGTGCGTCGCAGTCGGATCTTTTGGTCGCGTCAAGGTCTTAGGAATCCGTAATCCGCGACACTGCCGGTCGTGTCGATACGACCTTAGTGGGACGCTTGCCGCCGGCATTGGACAATGCCCCGAGTGCGGTCGCACTGTGGGTGCTGAATCGCGGCATCATGCGTCTTGATCTCCGGGCCGTGCAATCACTGCCGCGTGTCTTCTTTGAATCGGAACGGCTCGCCGCCGGTGATATCCGAGCTGAGGAACGAAGGGCACCAATACTTTTCTACGTGCTCGATCACCAGGTCCGTGCCCTGAAAATGGTTCACATAGGGCCGGCGTTCGTGGTTGTACATCGTGTCGGTCATGTCGCGCATCAGGGCCACGTTCTTGCCGAGCTTGACCAGTTGGCGGATGCCGACCGGACGGCCGAGCACGCACATGTTCAGGTGAACGCCGCACAGGATCACGTTGTCGATTCCGCGGGCCTGGAGCAGGTTCCAGGCTTCCTGGCCGTTGTCGGTGATGGCGTCGCCGTCGGCGATCTCGATCAGGGGGTTTTCCCTGGTCCAGGCTTCGCGGATCGTGCAGTGCTTCTCACAGTCACATCCCATATCCGAATCGTCGATGGGAAGCTCCGGCTCGCGGGCCTTGTCCGGATAAAGCCAGCAAGTCCCCCAACGCTCGACCGTGGAAAGCGGGACCGGCGTCGGCACAAATGGCGCGGAGGCCGCCAGCTTTCGCTGCGGCGTGTCTTTATAGAACGCCGTCACGCTGCTGGGGGCATGGATGATGAGCACGCCCTTGCCGCGGGCGGTCTTCAGCAGTTGATTCATCGGGACCGCCATCTCGCTCACCCGCCGGGCGGCAGCTTTGCACCAGTGGTCGTCCCACATATCGACGACAATGATTGCAGTCTTGCGGGCGTCCCAGCTCGATTTCTTTTCGGCGATCGCCGGCGTTGGCGATTCCCCTTTCAGGTCGTTGGGGCGGGTTCGAAGAGTAAGCTGAAGCTGCGAATCTTCCGCTCGCGCATCAGCCGCGGCCACGGATTCGAGGGCGATGGTCGTCAAGAGCAAGGCCAGAAACGCAGAAAATGTCGACATGGGGGCCTCCAAGATTCGGGCAAGTGTAATCGGGTTGCGATCAAATGACTATTGCTTTTCTCAAACGCGTGTTCAAAATCCGGTCGTTGCCCTTTAAGGCATAACAATGGAGTGCGAACCATGATCGACGATGAAAAGGAAGTTCGTGAATTGATCGGCGCGTTGAACAAACACTTACCAATGCAAGCTTACGCCACACGACCGTTGGTGAAGGCACTTCGCCGGCAGGGAGCCGACATCAAAGTGTACGATGCCGTGAAGATCGATTCGGTCCTTTATCTGGGCGACGAGGGCGGCGTTGCCTGTTCAATGGGATTGTCCGGCGGCAAGAATGTTGTTGTCACGTCGATTACCCACTTGCGGATTGGCAGGGACCATCCGCTCGCCGGACAAATCCAGGCGTACCAGTCGCGGCGATCGCGACATCTTGCGGGCTGGTAAGCCGTTGCTCAGTAACAGCGCCCGGACTGCGAAACCGCGATCAGGGGCCCTTCCGATGGAACACGACGACACGAATCGA
>Ga0182024_10003039_pt1 | contig 40680 bp, 45 predicted proteins | sample P32metaG_FD_120480 | JGI IMG/M metagenome (GOLD analysis project Ga0182024, IMG submission 120480) | Permafrost microbial communities from Stordalen Mire, Sweden - P3-2 metaG (Illumina Assembly) | ecosystem: Environmental > Terrestrial > Soil > Wetlands > Permafrost | place: Sweden: Stordalen...
CGCGGGAGCCTCCTGGACCGGCTCCTCGACGGGAGTCTCCTCGACGGGAGTCTCCTGGACCGGCTCCTCGACGGGAGTCTCCTGGACGGGCTCCTCGACGGGAGTCTCCTGGACGGGCTCCTCGACTGGAGTCTCCTGGACGGGCTCCTCGGCCGTCTCGGCGGGAACCTCCTCGGCGGCGGCCTCGGGCGGCTCGGGACGCTGCTCGTCCTCGGGATGCTCTGACTCGGTCAAGGCGCTGTCTCCATCGGTTGCGGCTGCTGGGCGGCGTGCGGATGTTCGGGTCCGGCGTAGACCTTGAGCTTGGTCAGCTGCTTACGGGCCAGCCGGTTGCGTGGCAGCATCCCCTTGACGGCCAGGCGGACGACCTCTTCGGGTCGCCGCTCGAGCATCTCGGCCAGCGAGCGGGACTTCAGGCCGCCCGGATAGCCCGAGTGCCGGTAGTACCGCTTGTCGCTGCGCTTGTTCCCGGTGACCGAGATCTTCTCGGCGTTGACGACGATCACGAAGTCACCGGTATCGATGTGCGGCGTATAGGTCGGCTTGCGCTTTCCTCGCAGGACATCCGCGATCTGGGTCGCCAGCCTGCCGAGCGTCTGCCCGGAGGCGTCCACGACGAGCCAGCTGCGTTCGCGATCAGAGGGTTTGGCTACGAAGGTTTTCATGGCACGCATAAGGCGCGCGAAGTCGCGCGCCGCTGGTCGATGATAGCCGCCCTCTCATCAGCGCACCGTCTCGTGTCATCGCCGGTCCGCGACGACCACTGTGAGACGGCCCCGTACCCTTTGCAGCACGTGTCCCTGACCGTCAAGCTCCACCGACTGGGATACCGCCTCGCCTTCCGGGCCCTCCAGGTCATCTGGTTCGTCACGCGCCCCCGCAAGCTCGGTGTCAAGTGCGTGCTCACCGACCGCGGCCGGGTGCTGCTCGTGCGCCACACCTACGGTTCGCGAGCCTGGGATCTCCCGGGTGGCGGGGTCAGGCGCCGGGAATCTCCGCTGCGCGCCGCCCACCGGGAGATGGAGGAGGAGCTCGGCGTGGACGCGGCGCAGTGGAGACCGTTGGGCGAGATCCGGGGCAGCGTCAACCACCGCCGCGACACGATCCACTGCTTCGAAGCCGAGCTGCGGGCGCCCGGCCTGACGCTGGCTCAGGGCGAGCTCGACGCCGCCGGCTGGTTCGAGCGCACCGAGCTGCCCGCGGACCTCGCGCCCTACGTGGCGCCCATCCTGGCGCGGATCGGGGCGAGCCCCGATCCCGAGGCCTCCTGAGCTACTCCCACTCGATGGTGCCGGGCGGCTTGCTCGTGATATCGAGCACCACCCGGCCCACGGAACGGATCTCGTTGATCATTCGCGAGGCGATCTGCTCCAGCAGGTCATAGGGAAGGCGCGCCCAATCGGCGGTCATGGCGTCATCGCTGGTCACCGCGCGGATCGCGATCACGCTGCCGTACGTGCGCGAGTCGCCCTGCACCCCGACCGTCCGGATGTCCGGGAGCACGCAGAATGACTGCCACAGCTCGCGGTACAGGCCGGCCTTGCGGATCTCGTCCTGGAGGATCGCGTCGGCTTCGCGCAGGATGTCCAAGCGCTCACGCGTAGCCTCGCCGCCGACGATCCTGATCGCCAGCCCGGGCCCCGGGAAGGGCTGGCGCCATACCAGTCGCTCGGGCAATCCCAGCTCCGCTCCGACGGCGCGGACCTCATCCTTGAACAGGGCGCGCAGCGGCTCGACGAGCTCGAACTGCAGGTCCTCGGGCAGCCCGCCGACGTTGTGGTGGGACTTGATCGTCTCGGCCCCGGTGCCTCCACCCGACTCGATCACGTCGGAGTAGAGCGTCCCCTGGACGAGGAACTGCACGTCCTCGAGCTTGGCGGCCTCCTCCTCGAAGACTCGAATGAACTCGGCTCCGATGAGCTTGCGCTTGCGTTCGGGGTCGCTGACTCCGCGCAGGGCCGCCAGGAACCGCTCGGAGGCATCCACGGCGACCAGCGGCACCTTGAAATGGTCACGGAAGGCGGAGACGACCTGCGCGCCCTCGTTCTTTCGCATCAGGCCGTGATCGACGAACACGCAGGTGAGCTTGTCGCCGATCGCCTTGTGCACGAGCAGGGCGGCCACGCTGGAGTCAACCCCACCCGAGAGACCGCAGATCACCCGCCCCTCCCCGACCTGCTCACGGATCCGCCGGATCTGGTCCTCGATCACCGAGGTTGCGCTCCAGCCGCGCTCGCAACCGCACACGTCGGCCAGAAAGTTGGTCAGGACCTGCTGCCCGTAGGGAGTGTGGACGACCTCGGGGTGAAATTGGATCCCGTACACGTCGCGCTGCAGCGACTGGAAGGCGGCCACCGGCGAGGCGGTCGAGGAGGCCAGCGCGGTGAACCCCGGAGGCGCCGAGAACACGGTGTCGCGGTGCGACATCCAGCAGGTCTGCTCACCCGGCGTGCCGGCCAGCAGGCGCCCGGGCTCCGAGACCGTCAGCTGCGAGCGCCCGAACTCCCCCACTTCGGCGCCTTGCACGTGGCCGCCGAGGTCACGGGCCAGCAGCTGCATCCCGTAGCAGATGCCGAGCACCGGAACTCCCAGCTCCAGCAGCTCGCGCTCCAGCGGTGGCGCCCCGTCGGCGTAGACCGATGCCGGGCCTCCGGAGAGGATCACGCCCTTGGGGTTGCGGCGGGCCACCTCGGCGGCGCCCACGTGATAGGGCAGCAGCTCCGAGAACACGCCGCATTCGCGGACTCGCCGCGCGATCAGCTGTGAGTACTGGCCGCCGTAGTCGAGCACGACCACCTCGTCGGTGGCCGCACGTACCTCTTCCAGCCCGTCATCGACCGGAGCTCCGCGAACGTCACCGGACTCCTCGAGAGTCTGGAGAGCCGCGGCGGCCGAGCGACCGCTAATCGGCGACACCCACGGCCGCGGAGCGTCCACCTGCGCCCATGCCCACGCCCTGTTCACGCTGCAGATGCTTACCCTCGGTCTGCAGCGACGGCGCGACCATCAGCTCAGCGCGGTTGAACTCGGCGATGTCGCGATATCCGCAGGTCGCCATCGACGTGCACAGGCCGCCCATCAGGTTGAAGGTGCCGTCGTTCTCCCGAGCCGGTCCCGTGATGATCTCCTCGAGCGTGCCGTTCTGCTTGGTCGCGACTCGGGTACCCCGGGGGAGCGTCGGATGGAAGGTCGCCATGCCCCAGTTGTAGCCCCGGCCCGGTGCCTCGTAGGCGCGCGCCAGCGCCGAGCCCAGCATGACCGCGTCGGCGCCGCAGGCCACGGCCTTGGCGATGTCGCCACCGTTGCGCATCCCGCCGTCGGCGATCACCTTCACGTAGTCGCCCGTCTCCAGCATGTGCTGGGAGCGAGCCGCCGCCACGTCGGCGATGGCGGTGGCCTGGGGCACGCCGATGCCGAGCACACCCCGCGTGGTGCAGATGGCCCCCGGGCCGACGCCCACGAGCACGCCCGCGGCGCCCGTCCGCATCAGGTGAAGCCCGGTGTGGTAGGAGGCGCAGCCTCCGACGACCACGGGCGTCGGAGCCAGCTCGCGGATGAACTCCTTGAGATTCAGTGGCGGCCGGGTCTCGTCGCGCGAGACGTGCTCGGCGGAGACGACCGTGCCCTGGATGACCAGAATGTCGAGTCCCGCTTCGAGCGCCACCTCGTAGTAGCTGCGCACCTTCTGGGGCGTAAGCGATGCCGCCGCGACCACCCCGTGGGACTTGATCTCCTGGATGCGCTGGGCGATCAGCTCGGGCTTGATCGGCTCGCGGTAGATGTCCTGCATCTCCCGGGTCGCGATGTCGCGCGAGAAGCTCGCGATCCGCTCGAGCTGAGCGTCGGCGTCCTCATACCGGGTGTAGATGCCCTCGAGGTTGAGCACTCCGAGCCCGCCGAGCTTGCCCATCAGGCCCGCGGTCTCAGGAGAGACGACCCCGTCCAGCGCGGCCGCCAGGAGCGGAAGCTCGAACCGGTAGGGCCCGAGCGTCCAGGTGATGTCGACGTCGTCGGGATCCCGCGTCCGGCGTGAAGGAACGATCGCGATGTCGTCGAATCCGTATGCCCGACGGGCCTTCTTTCCTCGGCCGATTTCGATTTCCATTACGCCAGCCTAGAGCTCGGGGCGGACGAGTCGATCGGGGTGGCGGCGGCGACCATCGGACGTCCGATCCTAGCAGCGCCCGTGGCCTTCCCGGGAGCGCTTCAGACCCGTCCTCAGCCGATCTCGGCCCCGACCTGCAGACGGTCTGACTCCACGCCACCCAGCAGTCGCTCCACGCGCGCCGGATCCACGATGCCGGCGCCGAAATGCTGCGTGGACTCGGCTCCGCAGGCGACGCCGAAGCGCAGGCAGTCAGCCGGCGCCCGGCCCGAGTAGCGCGCGGCCACGTACCCGGCCAGGAAGGCGTCACCCGAGCCCACCGTCGACCTCGCCTCCTGCTCTGCGATCCGCACCCGGTAAAGCGAGTGCGAACCCTGTTCGACGATCCTGGCAAAGCAACCGTCCGAGACTGTCATGATCGCCTCGTGGGCTCCCTGGCGGGTCATCTCGACCACGGCGTGCGCCCGGTCATCGACGTCGTTGAACTCGTGCCCGACCAGTTCCTCGGCCTCGAGCTCGTTGGGCGAGACCAGGTCGGGCTCGGCCCGCATGGACAACCGCAGCGGCTCGCCGTCGGAGTCGATCATCGTCGTGACCCCGAGCCGCCTGACGTCGCGGATGAGCGAGAAGTAGACGTCCTGCTCCACGCCCCGGGGCAGGCTGCCGGCGAACACGCAGATGCTGGCTCCCTGCGCGAGATACAGGAGCTTCTCCCGGAACTGCGCCAGCTCCTGCTGGGAGACCGCTGGACCGCGTTCGTTGATCTCGGTGTGCACCCCCGTGGTCGGGTCGAGCACGGCGGTGTTGGTCCGCGACTCCTCCTGGATGGTGACGAAGTCGTTGAGCACCGATTCCTGGTTGAGCGCCTCGACGATCCGGTTTCCGGTCGCTCCCCCCGCGAGCCCGGTGGCGATCACCGGCTGACCCAGCCGCTTGATCGCGCGGGCGATGTTGACGCCCTTGCCGCCGGGCATCGTGGTCTGGCCGACCGTGCGGTGTCGCCGCCCCGGCGTGAAGCTGGGGACCTCCAGTGTCTTGTCGATCGCGGCGTTGAGGGTGACGGTGATGATCATGCAGCCTCCAATTCCCGGCGTGGGCGGCGCACCCGCCGGCGGCGGCGCGCCCCCAGGAGGATCATGGCGCCGAGCCCGAGGACTATCGCGATGATGAGCAACATCCAAGGCTTGGTGACGAATCGGGCGGCGATCGTCAACCCGCTCACCGCGGGCAGCGATCGAGCGAGCAGGATCGGGATACGACCGATCGGGCGTCCGTCGGCGAGCACGGCCGCATCCCCGACCACGGATTGACCCGGGAGCGGTCCGACGAGCTGGCGTGGAACTGTGACCCGGATGCGGAGCCCGGTCTGGCGACTCAGGACCCGGGTGAACGTGTGGGCCGCACGTACCGGAACCCGCAACCCGGGACGATCCTTGACGGGCAGCCTGGCCAGCACCTCGCCCACGTGCACCGGGGTACGGAGCCCGAAGTTGCCGTAGCCGAAGTCGAGCACGGCCAGCGTACCGGCGTCGCGCGACTGCTCGCTGTCGGTCCCGAGCACGGCGCTGATCAGGGTCATGCCGCCCCTGTGGCCAGACGCGACCAGAACGTAACCGGCGTCATCGGTGTGCCCGGTCTTCACGCCGTCGATCCAGGGCACCTCGCCGACCAGGTCGTTGCGGTTGGTGACGTAGCGAACTTCGTTGCCGGAACGAAGCACCGCCCTGGGCAGAGCCACGATCCGGGCGAAGTAGCCCGAGTGGGTGAGGTCGTAGTCGGCGAGCCTGACCAGGTCCGAGGCGCTGGAGTAGTTGCCCGGGCTGTCGAGTCCGATCGGCGTCGAGTAATGGGTGTGGCGAAGCCCCAATTGCCGGGCCTTGGCGTTCATCATCGCCACGAAGCGTCCGACCGATCCGTGACCGACGTTGTAGGCCAGGTCCTCGGCGGCGTCGTCGGCGCTGGGCAGCATCAGGGCCAGCAGGAGGTCGTGCACGCTCATCCGCTCCCCCGGGACGAGCCCGATGGCCGAGTCGTCGGCCGCCGGAGTCCAGTCGTTCTGAGTGAACACGGTGCCCAAACGGTGAACGTGCTCGAGGGTGATCAGCGCCGTCATCAGCTTCGTGGTGCTGGCGATCGGCAGCTCGCGATTGGCGTCGAGTCCGTACAGGGTCTGCCCGGTCCCAGGGGCGTAGAGGACGGCGGCGCGCGCGGACAGCGACGGGGGCGACTGGGCCAGGGCCGCCGAGGGGATCACGAGCGCCAGGCCCGCGCAGCAGACGAGCCCGGCGACCAGTCGCCAGGCGGCGTTCAGGCTCACTGTCTGAGCCTCAATCGTTGCCCGGTCTGGAGGCTGTATGGAGGTGACGAGACCGATGGGTTGAGGGCGGTCAGCCGGTTGAGGGGAACCCCGGTCCGGGCAGCGATCGCGCTCAGGGTGTCGCCTGACTTGACGGTGTAGAACTTCGGCGACGGAGGCTTGCGACGACCGTCGCGCCGCGTGGTCAGGGCGGTCGTGCTCGACGTGGTGGCCGTCACACCCGGCTTGGCGAGCGTGGAGTGCACGATCAGGTAGACGCCCACGGCCACCGCGGCGAGGGCGATTGGCGCAACGAAGCGCGCACTTTTGGCCACCATCGCACGGCGATCATACTGGTGGCCCGAAGGCGCGCCCGCCTGCTCGCCCGCGTCCCGGTCGGGGTGACACGACGAGCCGGGATCGGCTCACGCGTAAAGGCCCCAGACGAGCTCCCGCAGCCGCGCGGCCTCGCGCCGGGCCGCCTCCGCGGGGTCGCCACCGGGGGGCGCACCCCGCTCGTGGGCATACACGATCCCGCGCGAGGCCGAGACCAGGCCCCCGGCGGGCCCGGGCGCGAAGGCCGGCGCCAGCTCTCGGCCGGTGGCGCCCTGAGCACCGATGCCCGGCAGCAGGAGCACGGCGTTCGGCATCTCGGCGCGCAGCGACTCAAGTCGCTCGGGGACGGTCGCCCCGGTCACCGCGCCCACGTCGGCCAGCCCCGAGTGACCGATCCCCGGCCGCCCGAGCTCGTCCACCAGGCGCGCCAGGAGCCGGCTGACCGATCCGCCCCCCCGGAGCTCCTGGTCCTGGACGTCGGCGGCGCCCGGATTGGAGGTTCGCACCAGCACCAGCAGCCCACAGCCGGCGGCTCGACCGGCCTCGACGAGTGGCTCGAGCGCATCCCGCCCGAGCAGCGGATTGGCGGTCAGCGCGTCCACTCCCAGACTCGGGATGTGACCGAAGGGCGACGGCGTCCCGGAAAAGAATGCCTGGCCGTAGGCCTTGGCGGAGATGTCGATGTCTCCACGCTTGGCGTCGGCGATCACCATCAGCCCCTGCGTCCGCGCGGCGGAGACCGTCTCGGCCAGGGCCGCCCATCCGGGGGCGCCGAGCCGCTCGAAGCAGGCCATCTGGGGCTTTACGGCGACGCACTCCTCGCCGGCGGCCTCGAGGACCAACCGGCAGTGCGCGGCCACGGCCCGCGCCGCCCGCTCCACGGCCGGGGCGGTCGGCCCGCCCTGCCTGTCCCCGCCCGCCAGTTCGAGCGCTCGCGGCCACAAGCGGGCGGGGTCGGGATCCAGGCCGAGGACGATCTGCGAGCGACGGCTGGCCACCCGGTTGGCGAGCCGATCGCCGAAGCCACCATCAGCCGCGTGATCGGGCTGACGGTCTCGGTCTGTCAAGCGCGCACGAGTCGCTACTTGACGGCCTTCTTCAGCGCCGCGCCCGCGGTGAACTTGGGCACCTTTGAGGCGGCGATGTTGATCTTCTCGCCCGTCGCCGGGTTGCGTCCCTCGCGGGCGCTGCGGCTCGAGACGCTGAACTTGCCGAAGCCCGAGAAGACGACGTCACTGCCACGTCTGAGCGCGCTCTCGATCGTCTCAAGCATCGCGTCCACCGCGTCGCCTGCGTCCTTCTTGCTCAGTCCGGACCGGTCCGCAACCTGGTCTACAAATTCCGATTTCGTCACGTACTCCTCCTTCTACAAAGTCGGGGAAACACCGAAACTAACACGGCTGGCGGACAGCGAACCCCTTCCGCGCCGCCGCCAGGATGCATTCTTGCCCCGCGATACGGGGCAGCTGACTGGCCCAAACGACCAATTTCCGCAATTTGCGCTAATCCGTCGAGCTCGGGAAGCCCTCGGCGAGGGCTCCAAGCGACCGCGCGCCGGAGTCGTGGGGCCCCGCCGGCGAGACCTTCGGCGGCCGCCGTGGCGCACTCATCCCCGGCGACGGCCAGAATACCGGCCGTGGATCTCGCCCGGATGGCATGGCTGGTAACCGTGCTCGCCTGCCTGATCACGGCGCTCATCCTGCTTCTGCAGGGCTACTTCGGCTACGCCGGTGTGACCTTCGCGGTCGCCCTCTCGGCGGGCATCAACCTCACCTAGCGATTCATCCCGCGACCGGCCCGAAGGGTCAAGAGGACGGCCGTCGGCGTCTAGCTAGGTGGATGCTCGCGTCCTCGGCCTTGGCACTCGGACGTCAGTCTGGGTTCGAACCTGGCTGGAAGGGTGGCTGGGAAGCTCCGGTCGCCCCCGAGGCCGGCGGACGCCGTCGCGGCGGGTGCTCCGGATCTCGCTGTGGGGTTCTCGCGGGTTGGTGATCGGTTTTGCCCGCTATACGGGTGCTCCCGATCTACGTGCCGAATCTTGGCCCTTGCGAGATCGGCAGCATGCATTGGCGGTATTGCGAGATTCGCAGCGCCGCTCGCGCCCCGTCACCCTTTCCCAGCGGTGAAGTTCGCACCCGCGAGGCAGCCTGGAGATCAAACCAGACCCCTCGCTGCCCGATCAAATACCCCGGCAGCCCTCCCGTCCTAGCCCGCCGCCGCATCGTCCACCTCGTCGCCCAGCCATCTCAACAGCTCCGAGACCGCGGCCCCGCGGTGACTGATCGCGTCCTTCTCCCGGTCAGTGAGCTCGGCCATGGTGCGCTCTCCGAAATCTCCCCCGGGCAGAAAGGCAGGGTCGTATCCGAACCCGCCGGTGCCCCGGGCGCGGCCCGCTATCCGACCCCGGCTGATCCCCCAGAAGACCCGCTCCTCGCCGGTCGCCGGGTCCACGTAGGCGAGCGCGCACACGTAGCGCAGCCCGCTTCCCGCCGGCGCCTCGCGCAGCAGCTTGGCCAGGTTCTCCTCATCTGAGGCATCGTCTCCGGCGTAGCGGGCCGACCGGACGCCGGGGCGCCCCGCCAGAGCCTCGGCCTCGATCCCCGAATCGTCGGCGATGGCCGCGCGCCGGGTGGCGGCCGCGGCCGTGCGCGCCTTGGGAAGGGCGTTGTCCTCGAAGCCGGCGCCGTCCTCGGGGGGGAGCTGCACCTCCTCGGGGAGGGGCTCGACCACGATCCCGGCCGGCGCCAGCAACCGGTTGAACTCCCGCAGCTTGTGGGAATTGCGGGTGGCCAGCACCAATGACCTGGGACCGGCCACCGCTCAGCCGCCCGCGGCGGTGACCGTCAGGCGCTGGAGCTCGAGCAGGTCCCCGATCCCTCCCCCGGCGAGCGCGAGCAGCTCGTCGAGGTGAGCCCGCGACAGGGGCGTGCGCTCGGCGGTCGCCTGGACCTCGACCAGCCCGCCGTCACCGGTCATGACGACGTTGGCGTCGACCTCGGCGGTCGAGTCCTCGGAGTAGTCGAGGTCGAGCAGCGCCATCCCGTTAACCATCCCGCAGGAGACGGCGGCCACCGAGCCGGTCAGCGGCGTGCGCTTGAGCTTGCCCTCGGCGATCAACCGCTCACAGGCCAGGGCCAGGGCCACCATGCCACCGGTGATCGAGGCACAGCGGGTACCCCCGTCGGCCTGAAGCACGTCGCAATCGACGTAGATCGTGCGCTCTCCGAGCGCCGCGAAGTCGACCACCCCGCGCAGCGAGCGTCCGATCAGGCGCTGGATCTCGATCGTGCGGCCATCGGCACGACCCCGGCTGACATCACGCTGCTTGCGCTCGCCGGTCGAGGCCGGGAGCATCCCGTACTCGGCGGTCACCCAGCCGCGCCCAGATCCGGCCATCCACCGCGGGACGCTCTCCTGCACCGAAGCGGTGCAGATGACGCGCGTCTCGCCCATCGAGATCAGCGCCGATCCGGTGGCCGTACGCATGAATCCGGCTTCGATGGTCGCCGGGCGCAGCTCGTCCGGAGCACGGTCGTAGCTGCGGGCCGGGGCATCGACGCTCATGCCGCGGCAACCGCCTGCGCGGGCGCGGACAGGTCCACGTGGGCCACCTCGCCGAGGGGCATCTGCAGAAACCGGGTGCCCAGGGCCTGAAACGCCGGTACCTCTCCGGTGCAGCGGAAGCGGTAGCTGCCCTCGCCGGGCCGGGGATTGAGCAGTCCCCGGGCGGCGAGCGCGCGCTCGACGCTGCGCGCGACCCCGGCCCCCGAGGTCACCATCGTCACCCCGCGCCCGAGCATGCGCTGCAGCATCGGCGCCACCAGTGGATAGTGGGTGCAGCCGAGGATCACGGTGTCGACTTCGGCGCTGCGCAACGGGTCGCAGTAGCCGCGGACGGTGCGCACCACCTCCTCGTCGAACGGGAAGCCTCCCTGGATGATCGGCGCCAGGTCGGGACACGAGACCGCCTCGACGTGCACGTGTGGATCGGCCGCCAGCACCGCCCGCTCGTAGGCGCCGCTCGCCACCGTGGCGGGGGTGGCGAGCAGCCCGATCCGTCCGTTGCGGCTCCCGGCCACCGCCAGCTGGGTGGCGGGCGCCACGACGCCGATCAAGTCGATGTCGCGCCCCACCCGCCGCAGATGCTCCTCGAGGGTTCCCAGCGCGGCCGAGCTGACCGCGTTGCAGGCGACCACCAGCAGCTTGGCGCCCAGCTCCAGAAGATGGTCGGAGATCTCGACCGCGAAACTCTGCAGCTCGGCCTGGCTGCGTTCGCCATACGGGAAGCGGGCCGTATCACCCAGGTACACGTAGTCCTCGCCCGGCAGGGACACCAGCAGCTCGTGCAGCACGGTGAGGCCGCCGACGCCGGAGTCGAACACGGCGACGGGGAGCTCGGCGCGGGCGGGCATGGGGCCCATGGTGCCAGAGCCGGCGGCGCCGCCCCGGCCGGTGGGCCTCGTCGTTTCGGCGGCGCCCATTAGATTGCGCGCACCGGTGCGCGCACTGATCGTCACCAACATGTTCCCCACCCGGGAACGTCCCGCGCTGGGCAGCTTCGTCTCAGATCAGGTGCAGGCGCTGCGGCGCACCGGCCGGGTCGAGCTCGAGGTCTTCGCCTTCGAGCCCGGCGGCTATCGCGCCTATGCCGGGGCCGCCGCCAAACTCGCCACGCGCCGCCGCCGGCCTGCCTACGACGTCGTGCACGCCCACTTCGGGCTGACCTCATGGCCGGCACGAGTCGCTCGGGCCCAGGCCCACCTCGTGACCTTGCACGGCACCGATCTCGCCCATTCGCGCTCACGACCGGTGACGCTGGCCGGGCTGCGGCTCGTCGACCTGGTGGGAGTGGCCTCCGAGCCTTTGTCCCGCGAGGTTCCCCGTTGGGCCAGTCGCGGTCGTCTCGCGGTGCTTCCGTGCGGAGTCGACCTGCACCGGTTCACGTCCATCGATCGCCCGGCAGCCCGCGCCCAGCTCGGCCTCGACCCCGAGGCGCCCTGCCTGCTGTTCCCGGCCGATCCCAGCCGACCCGAGAAGCGTTATGACCGAGCGCGGGCGGTGGCGGGCGATACCACTCTGCTGAGCCTCGGCGACGTGGAGCCCGCCCAGGTGCCGCTCTGGGTCAACGCCGCCAACGCGGTCGTGATCCCATCGGAGCGCGAGGGCTTCGGACTGGCCGTGCTCGAGGCGCTGGCCTGCGACGTGCCCGTCCTGTCCACGCCCGTCGGGATCGCCCCCGAAGCGCTCGCCGACCTCCCCGGAGACCTGTGCGCCCCCTTCGACGCCGGCGCCTGGCGCGCAGCGCTCGCCCCCCACCTGCGGGCTTCCGACCCGCGCGTCGCCGGGCGCGCCCGGGCTGAACGGTTCTCATCCGACCGCATGGCGGCCCGGGTGCTCGACGCCTGGGAGGGACTGCTGGCGCCCAAGCGCAGGCGGTGAGCGGAGCGCCGCTAGGACGCGGCGGTCAGGTCGGGCCACCACTCCCGCAACCGCTCCCGCGCCCGCCGCGCCTCCTCGGAGACCCCGACGGCCGGAGGCGCTGCGCCCGCCGGCTCCCGGTTCCTGAGCACCTCCAAGGTGGCGGCCACCGACCGGGCCAGCGCCTCGAGCGCGTAACCGCCCTCGAGCACCCCTCCGAGCGGGATCTCGAGCTCGGAGCACACATCCCTTAGGGATCGGGTCATCGCGGCAAAGCCCGCCTCGGTCACGCGGCAGTCGGCCAGGGGATCCTCGACATGGGCGTCGAAGCCGGCCGAGATCAGCAGCAGCTGAGGCTCGAAGCTTCGCGCCAGCGGCACGGCCACGTGATCGATCAGCGACCGGTAGACGTCGTCGCCGGTGCCCGGCCCCACCGGCAGGTTGACGGTGTATCCGCGCCCCTCCCCGGATCCCATGGAGCCGGCGGGACCGGTTCCCGGATACAGCGGCGACTGGTGCACCGAGACGAACAGGACGCGGCGGTCCGCGGCGAAGATGTCGTTGGTGCCGTTGCCGTGGTGCACGTCCCAGTCGAGGATCATCACCCGGTCCAGGCCGCCTGCATCCAGCGCGTGCCGGGTCGCCACCGCGATGTTGTTGAACAGGCAGAAGCCCATCGCCCGCGCGCTCTCGGCGTGATGGCCAGGGGGCCGGTGGGCGCTGAACCCCGACGGGACAGAGCCATCGAGCAGCCTGTCGACGAGCGCGACGGCACCCCCGGCGGCGTGCAGTGCCGCCTCGAAGGACCCGGCGGAGACGATGGTGTCCGCATCGATCTTCGCGCCTCCGGCCTCGGCCGCGCGCTTGATCAGCTCCACATGAGCCCGGGGGTGCACGGCCTCCAGCACCGGCCGCGATACCGCCGGCGAGCGCACCCGCTCGAACCCGAGCCAGTCACGAGCGGCCAGCTCGCGGTCGATGGCCACGATGCGCGCCGGCTGCTCGGGGTGTGGGCCGGTGTCGTGGGCCAGTGAGGATGGGTGCTCGAAGAGCACGGGCGCGGCGTCCATCGACGAGTACCGTACCTGCCGGTGCAGCGCGAGCAGACCCAGGTCGCAGTCATCGGCGCCGGCGCCGCCGGCCTCTACACCGCGCTGCGCGCCGCCCGACTGGGCGGTGCGGCGACCGTCATCTCGGCGACTCCGCTGGCCGAGTCCTCGAGCTACTGGGCTCAGGGTGGGCTCGCGGCCGCGCTGGCCGCCGATGACAGCCCGGAACGCCACCTCGCCGACACGATCGCCGCCGGGCGCGGCTCGGTACGCGAATCGGCGGCCCGCGTCCTGTGCGACGAGGCTCCCGCGGCGGTCGCCGACCTCGGGGAGCTCGGCGTTCACTTCGATGCCGATCGGCACGGGAACCTCGCGCTCGGCCTCGAGGGCGGCCATTCGGTGCGGCGCATCGTGCACGCCGGCGGCGCCGCCACGGGCCGGCGGATCATCCGCCAGCTCTCGGCGCTCGTGGCCCAGGACGAGCGGATCGCGGTGCTCGAGGGCCGCCGCGTGACCCGGATCCTCACCGACGGTGAACGCGCGGTCGGGATCGAGCTCGACGACTCGAGCGTCCTTGAGGCGTCGGCCATCGTGCTGGCCACCGGAGGCGCCGCGGCCCTGTGGTCGCGCACCACCAATCCCGCGGGGGCGATCGGAGGCGGCCTCCTGCTCGCCAACGATGCCGGCGCCCAGCTGGCCGACCTGGAGCTGATGCAGTTCCATCCCACGGCCGTGGTCGCCGACAACGGGGCCGACGGGCTCCTGGTGACCGAGGCCGTCCGGGGCGAGGGAGCGCGGCTGCTCGACGCGGCCGGCGAGCGGTTCGTCAACGAGCTCGCCCCCCGCGACGAGGTCGCCCGGGCCGTCCAACGCCGGATCGACACCAGCGGGCGCAGCTCGGTCGGCCTCGACATGCGCGAGGTGGACCCCGCCCTGTTTCCCAACGTGGTCAGCGCCCTTCGCCGCGCCGGCATCGATCCCGAGCGCGAGCTCGTCCCGGTCGCCCCGGCCGCTCACTACATGATGGGCGGGGTGGCCACCGACCTGCACGGCCGGGCCTCGATGAGGGGGCTGTACGCGGTCGGCGAGTGCTCCTGCACCGGCCTGCACGGCGCCAACCGCCTGGCCTCTAATTCTTTGAGCGAATGCTTCGTGTTCGGGGCCCGGGCCGCCCGTGCGGCCGTCGCCGAGTCCGGGAGCGACCGAGCGACCGGCGAGCCGCGACCGGCGTTCGGGCCCCCTCCCGAGCCCGCGATCTCCCCCGAGTCCCGAGCGGCGTTGTGGCGCTACGCGGGGCTGGAGCGCGACGGTGACGGGCTGCGTCGGCTGGCCGCCGACGAGCATCCGCTGGTCCGGCTGATCGCCCGGTCCGCGCTGGCCCGCGAGGAGAGCCGCGGCGCCCACCAGCGCCTGGACTTCCCGGCGCTCGACCCGGCCCTGGACGGCCGTCACGTCACCCTCACGAGTGGAGGCGATCCCGTGCTGGTCAGCTGGTCCTGACTGCCTCCGATGGCCGCCTACCCTTGATTTACGGGGAAAATCCAACTTCCGGCTTAACGTGGAATTAATACCTGGAGCGTGGTCATCTTCACAACCTCTGGGAATACTCGCCAGTAGCTACGGCATGGGCGCCCGGTTGGGAGCCGCAAGAAATTGGAGAGAACCCACGTACCGGTTCAGTAGAGCGATCTACCGGGAGATCGCCAACGAGATCGTCGAAGACCCGCATGCGAGTTGCCCGCACGCCAACCATGAGCGCGTGCTGCGCGCCTGCGAGGCCTCCGTCGAGCGGCTCGCGAACGACCGCCACTATTTCGCTCGCCCCGCACGCACCCTGTTCGGCGACATCAGGGCCTACTTCCCGATGAGCGCCCAGCCACGGGTGCTCAGGGTGATCGAGCGCTATCTGGCGTGCGCGGATCAGTTCCTGCGCAGCCAGCCCCAGAACGGCTACGACCTCAACGGAAACCCACTGCAGTGCCGCGCCAGCACCCGCAAGGGCACCCCGTGCCAGCGGATGCCGCTGCCCCACAACGGCTACTGCCCCTCGCACCAGCACCTGGCCGAGACCGAAGAGCTGACCGAAGCCCTGGCCGCCTAGGCGCTGCCCGGGTTCGGCTGGCGGCCTCTCGGCAGCCCGGCGGCCGCGACATCCATCTGCTCTGCGCGCGGGTTGCGGATGTGTGCGGCGCTGGTCTGGTTCACGCGAGCAGAGCAGATGGATGCTCGCCCGCCGGCTGCTGAGCCACGCTAAGCCGGTACCGTCCAGCGATGCTTCTGGGTGTCGATGTGGGCGGGACGTTCACCGATGCCGTGCTCGCCTTCGATGGGCGTCTCGTTACGGCTAAGGCGCCGACTACGCCACAGGATCAATCGGAGGGCGTGCTGGCTGCGATCGAGACGGCGCTGGAGCGCGCCGGAGCCCGGGCCGATCAGATTGAGGAGTTCTCCCACGGGATGACCGTGGCCACCAACGCGCTGCTGGAGGGCAAGGGCGCCCGGACGGTGTTCGTGGCCACCGAGGGCTTTGCCGACATCGTCGCCCTGGGCCGCCAGGACCGGGCCCAGCTCTACCGGCTGTGCGCGGCGCGCCCAGCCCCCCTGTGCCCGCCGGAGCTGCGGTTCGGCGCCCCCGAGCGCATGACCCCCGAAGGGCCGCTGCGCGAGCTAGACTCCGACGCGGCGCGGGAGCTCGCCGGACGGATTCGGGACGCCGGCGAGGTCGAGTCGGTGGCCGTGGCGTTTCTGCACGCCTACCGCTATCCCGACCACGAGCTGGCCCTCGGCGAGGCCTTGGCCGCCGAGCTGCCTGACGTTCACGTCTCGCTCTCCCACCAGGTGGTCGGCACCTTCAGGGAGTTCGAGCGGGCCAGCACCACCGAGGTCGACGCCGCCCTGTCGCCGCTGCTGGCCGGCTATCTGCGACAACTCGTGGAGCGCTGTGACCAGGCCGGCGTGCCCGAGCCCACGATCATGCAGTCAAACGGGGGCCTCATCGACCTTCAGTCGGCGGCCGGTCACGCCGCCTGGACGGTCCTCTCGGGTCCGGCGGGCGGCGCCGCCGGCGCGGCCTACGTGGCCCGGTCGGCCGGAACGCCGAACGCGCTGTGCTTCGACATGGGCGGCACCTCGTGCGATGTCTGCGTGGTCGACGACGGCGCCGTCCAGGAGCAGAGCGCCGGCACGATCGCCGACCGGCCGCTGGCACTGCCGATGGTGGCGGTGCACACGGTGGGCGCCGGAGGCGGGTCGATCGCGTGGCGCGATCCGGGCGGGGCGCTGCGCGTGGGTCCCCGTTCGGCGGGTGCCGACCCCGGTCCGGCGTGCTACGGGCGCGGCGGGACCGAGCCGACGGTCACCGACGCCAACCTGGCGCTCGGATACCTTTCCCCCGACGCGCCCCTGGCGGGCGGGGTGGAGCTGGACCTGGGGGCGTCTGAGCAAGCCATCGGCGCGCTCTCGGAGGAGCTGGATCTGGATCGGCTCCAATGCGCGGAGGGCATCATCAGGGTCGCCAACGCAGAGATGGTGCGGGCGCTGCGCGTCGTCACCGTCCAGCGCGGCATCGACCCCCGGCGCTATGCCCTGCTCGCCTTCGGCGGCGCCGGCGGCCTTCACGCCGTCCAGATCGCCCAGGAGCTGGGGATCACCGAGATCCTCTGCCCGCGGGCCTCGGGAGTGCTCGCGGCCCTGGGACTCGCAGTCTCCCCCCGCCGTCGCGACGTGCAGCGCAGCGTGTTCCTGGGCGGGGAGGACCTCAACCGCGAGGCGATCGCCGAGGTCGTCGCGGCGCTTGGTGAGCAGGCACGCTCCGAGCTCGGTGAGCCCGACGCCGAGCTGCGAGCCACCTATGAGCTGCGCTACCGGGGGCAGGCCTTCGAGCTGGCGGTCTCCGGGGTGGGTGGGCTCGATCCCGAGCCCGACGAGTTGCGCGGCGCCTTTGAGGAGATCCACTCCGAGCGCTACGGGTACCGCGACGCCGAGCAGGAGCTCGAACTGGTCACGCTGCGGGTGTCGGCGTCCCTCCCGGGCGCCGACGTCTCACTCGGGGAGGCGCAGTCGGGCGACGAGCTGCAGCGCGGCCGGCGCACCGCCACCCTCGACGGCGAGGAGATCGAGCTGGAGGTGCTGCGCGGCTCGCCCGCGCCCGGCACCGAGATCCAGGGGCCGGCGGTCGTCGAGCTCCCCGAGTCCACGCTGCTGGTCGCCCCCGGGTGGTCAGGCGAGGTCGACGACCACGGCACCATCCACATCCGCGCCCAGGAGGGCTGATGGACCCCATCGAGCTCCAGGTCCTGACCGGCGCCCTGCACGCCATCTGCGAGGAGATGGGCGCGGTTCTCATCCGCTCGGCGCACTCGGCCAACATCAAGGAGCGCCGCGACGCATCGACGGCGCTCTTCACCCCCGAAGGCGAGATGGTCATGCAGGCCGAGCACATCCCCGTCCACCTGGGGGCCATGCCCGCGGCCGTGGCCTCGGTCCTCGACGAGGAGCACGCTCCCGAGCGCTCCTGGATCCTCAACGATCCCTACCGCGGCGGCACCCATCTGCCCGACATCACCGTGATCACGCCCGTGTTCGCCGGCAGCGGAGCTGGGCAGGCGGGTCGTCTCATCGCGTTTGCGGCCAACCGCGCCCACCATGCCGATGTGGGGGGCCCGACCCCCGGCTCGATGCCCGCCGACAGCACCACCCTGTCCGACGAGGGCGTGGTCATCGAGCCACGTGTGCTCGACGACGAGGCGATCGCCTCGTTGAGCGGGCAGATGCGGCGACCCGACCAGCGCCGCGCCGACCTACGCGCCCAGCTGGCCGCCGGGCGCGTGGGAGCCCTGCGTCTGGCCGAGCTCGAGCAGCGGGTGGGCGTGGACACGCTCAAGGAGGCGTTTGCCGAGGTCCTCGACTACGCCGAGCGGCGCACGCGCGCCTGCCTGGAGGAGCTCGAGGATGGCGAGCGCAGCGCCGAGGACTTACTCGAGGCGCGCGAGGGCGATCTGCGCATCACCCTGCGAGCGACCGTCCGCGGCGACCGGCTGACGCTTGACTTCTCCGGGACCGACGACCAGCACGTGGGCAACCTCAACTGCCCGCTGGCCGTGACCCGCTCGGCCTGCTACTTCGCGATCCGGGTGCTCACCGATCCTGACATCCCCGCCAACGCCGGCGCCTACCGGCCGGTGGAGGTGATCGCGCCCGAAGGCTCGCTGCTCAACGCCCGGTCGCCGGCCGCCGTGGTCGGCGGCAACGTCGAGACCTCCTCGCGGGTCGCCGACGTAGTGCTCGCGGCGTTCGGGCACGCGCTCGGCCAGGGCACGATGAACAACGTGACCCTGGGCGACGAGGACACGGTCTACTACGAGACGATCGGCGGCGGCCAGGGAGCCTGCGAGGACGCCGACGGCCCCAGCGGCGTCCATGTGGCGATGAGCAACACCCTCAATACGCCGATCGAGGCACTCGAGCTGGAGTTCCCGATGCGGATGATCGAGTACTCGCTGCGCCGGGGCTCGGGCGGAGCCGGCGCGCACCGCGGCGGCGACGGCGTGATCCGCGAGCTCGAGGCCCTGGCACCACTCAGCTATTCGTTGATCACCGAGCGCCGGCGCCACCCGCCGCGGGGCGCGGCCGGGGGCGAGGACGGCGCCCCGGGGCGCAACCTCCTCGATGGCTTAGAGCTCGAGCCCAAGTCGATCGGAAAGCTCGAGCCCGGCCAGCGGCTGCGCATCGAGACCCCGGGCGGCGGCGGTTACGGAGACGCGTCATCATTTGAGCCATGAGCCGGCGCGTCGCCTTCCTCGGACTCGGGATCATGGGGTCGCGGATGGCCGCCAACCTCGCCCGGGCCGGGTTCGAGCTCACGGTCTGGAACCGCACCCGCTCCACCGCCGAGCAGTTCGCGGCCGAGCATCGGTCGACCGTCGCCGACACCCCGGCCGCGGCCGCGGCCGATTGCGAGCTGGTGTTCACGATGGTCGTCGACGGGCCCCAGGTCTCAGAGCTCATCCTGGGACAGGACGGAGCGGCCCAGGGGGCGCCCCAGGGAGCACTGTTCGTGGACTGCTCGACGATCGGTCCGTCGGCCACCCTGGAGATCGGCCAGGAGCTCGATGAGCGTGGCTTCGGCCTCGTCGACGCCCCGGTGACCGGCTCCTCCCCCAAGGCGCAGGACGGCACCCTGACCTTCATGGTCGGCGCCTCCGACGAGGAGTTCGCCCGGATCAAGCCGGCGCTCGAGGCCATGGGCGAGCTGATCGTGCACTGCGGGCCCCGGGGCCAGGGTCAGATGGTCAAGCTGATCAACAACGCAGTCGCCGCCTCCAACGCAGCGGTGCTCGGACAGGCTCTGATCGTGGGCTCCAAAGCCGACGTGGATCTCGACGCCTTGGTGAAGGTGATGGGCTCGGGAGCCGGAGGCTCGACGATGCTCGACCTCAAGGCCGGGCCGATGCGCAACCACGACTACACGACCCTGTTCAAGCTCGAGCACATGCTCAAGGATGTGCGCCTGTGCCTCGAGGAGGGCCAGCGGCTCGGGGTTCCCTTCCCCACCGCCGCGTTCACGCGCGAGCTGCTCAGCGCGGGGATGGGCATGGGCCACGCCAACGACGATTTCGCGGCCCTCATCGAGCCCCTCCAGGGCGGCGCCGGAGTCAACCTCTAGCCCGCAGCCGCTTACAGCGGCGTAGCTTCAGGGCCTTTGGCGGTCCCGAAATACCATGTTTTGCAGGTATGTTTTGCGATTTCGGGCATCTCGCCTACAATCCACGTCGTCCTGTAGCTGACGTTGCAACTTCAAAGCTGCGCGCTCAGGCCTTCAAAAACCTACCCCCCGTTATTTCTACATGCCGATTGCTTTCAAAGAATGGGCCGTCACTGTGCGTGCGCTCGCCGAGGGTGAGCAGCTTCTCACGCTTCGCAAGGGCGGCATCCGTGAGCCCGAGAAACACTTCAAGCTCGATTACGAGCGTTTCTTCCTATATCCCACGTTCGACCATCAGCGCGCCGACCTGGTGCGCGAGTCCCACCGCCCCGAGCTGTCTCGCGCCCTCGAGGAGGGCGTGTGGTCAGACGGTGAGCCCCACCCCCAGGCGCTGCACCGCGGCGAGGAGCTCAGCCAACCCGACCGGGTGCGGATCCGCGCCTGGGCCGAGGTGGCTGCGCACTTCACGGTCACCGACCGTCGCGCCGTGGACGCTCTGTCGCCGTTCTATGTATGGACGACCGACTACGCGGAAAAGCGACTGGCGTGGAAGCGCCGTCACCCCCTGCACGTGATCCTGCTGCGGACCTATCGGATCCCGCGACCGGTGACCGTCAAGGTGCGTGACGAGTACGGCGGATGCCGGTCCTGGCTGGAGCTGACGCGCGACCTGCCCTTCGAGGGCACGCCGGTGCTCTCCGACGAGGAGTTCGAGCGCGCTGCGGAAGAGATCGCCTCGATCGCGGCCGACCGTCAACCGGTCCTCGTCTAGCGTCGGGTTACCGGCGCCCTTCCCCTATCAGTGCCTTTACGCCGGGCGCCTCCGGGCGCCCGGCGTTTTGTGCGTCCCGCCGATCTCATGACCTGGGAGCAGTCGGTCTCGGCCTCGTTCACCGCTCGGCACGAGTCGTCGGACGCCGACGACGCCCACCGGGTTCTGCAGTCCCTCGAGCAGACGCGAGAGCGCCTCGCGGGCCTGTTCGCGCGCACGCCCGAGGACGTCACGGTGGTGCTCCACGGGAGCATGGTCGGCCTGTCGTTGACCAATCCGCTGCTCCCGGCGCGATGGTTGATGACGGCGCCGTCCGCGCGCCGCTACGTCGCCGGATGGGCCGGGCAGCGCGAGCTGCACGTGCTCACCCCCTCGGTGCTGCGCTCGCGAGCCTCCAACGTCCCCGGCTCACGGGAGATGCTGGCGCTCAGCGCCGCCTGCCTGTACGCGCGCCGCGTCCTGGCTGAGAACAACCGTGATCTGCTCAGGGTCATGCCGCTCATACGTGTACTGCGCGAGCTGCACTGGGCGTGGATGCTCGAGGGCGCGGCGCGCTGGTTCGCCGGTCAGACCGAGCACGCCCGGCCGGCGATCGCCCGCCGCCTCCGCGAAGGCGGCCAGCCGACCTTCCCCCCGGGGCTGCGCGACGCGCCGCTGCTGGGCGGGACCGTGATCGACCTGCTGGCCCGCGAGCAGGGCCAGCGGGCCGCCGCCGACCTGTGCACCCGCCTGGACCCCCAGGGCCCGCGGGCGGCGCTGCACAAGGCGTTCGGGGGACGCCCGCTGGTCGATACCGAGGCCGCCTGGCGCTCGCACCTGGCCCGCCTCGCGTCCGCGGGCGTCTAGGGCGCAAGGCGCATCAGTGGATGATCAGCGACAGCGCCCACACGACGAGCGCTCCGAGCGTCAGCGCCACTACCAGGCCGGCCAGCAGTCGCGCCGGGGCCACCGGACGGGCGGCTCGAGCCGGGGCCACCAACTCGGCCTGCAAAAGGACCTCCCGAGCCGTGTCCGCGCCTGACATGGGCACCATCACATCCCGCGGCCCGGCGGCCAGCATGTCGGGTACGTCGAAGCCGGCGCTGCGGCGCAGCAAGCTCGGCACCCCCTCCTCCAGGAGCAGGCTCTGGATGAACTCTCCCTCGGCCTGGTTGCTGGCCCCCGCCACCCTGACGAGCTCACCCTCAGCGAGCTGAGGCTTGATCATCCGGGCTCGGCGGCGGCGCTCGGATACCGGACCTGCCGCGGCGACCTCGGTCCCGGAGAGGACCAGCGGAAGCCCGCAGTCCGGACAGAAGCGCTGGTCGGCGCCGGGCGTGGGCAGCCGCGAGCCGCATTGAGGGCAGACAAGAGCTGGCCCGCGCAACCGGCCCGGCACGCTCACTCCACCTGCAGCTCTTCCTCGGTCACCTGTCCATCGCGAATCTCGTAGGCCCGGACCTCGGGCGGCTCTCCCGCCACGCCCACGATCACGTACAGGGCATCGGGATACCCCTTGGCCAGGTTGACGTCGGTCTGAGACGGATACGGTTCGCTGCGGGTGTGCGAGTGGTAGATCAGCCCCAGGTCCAGGCCCTTGTCCTCGGTGTCGTTGTAGATCCCCAGGAGCTCCTGGCCATCGATCTCATAACGCAGCGGACTCGCGTGGATGTTGGTGGCCGGGTAGATCTCGACCGCCTGCCCATCCCGCGTGCCCATCACCCCGCAGCACTCGTTGGGGGCTTCGGCGCGGGCGTGATCGACCATCTCTTCGTATAGCCGACGGGCGATGCGCATGGGGATCGAGGCTATCAGCGCCGGTCGCCGCCCCGGCCTGCCTGCCGGGCCGGCGGGCGGCCGGCGGGCGGCCGGGGGAATCAGCTCACTGAAGCCCCTGCACGAGCCCGTACGGTGCGCCGGCGGCCTCGTCGTGGGGGTTGAGCTGCAGGTTGATCATCGACTCGTGCTGGGCGTCGTTGGCCATGATCTGGGTGGCCAGGAGGATCAGCCGGGGATCCTCGAGGTCGGTCAGCGCCACGAAGTACGCGCCGACGACCACCTGCTCGAGGTTCAGCAGCAGCCGCAGGCCATCCTTGGCGCCCTTGAGCTGGCCAAGTCGGCCGCCCACCTTCCGACGCGCGAGATGCTGATTGGCGACGGCCGGGCTCGACGGGGGCTCGGGCGCCGGAGCCCCGTGCACGCTCAGCTGGTGGCCGAGCGCCTGAACGTGGGCCTCCTCCTGGGCCCGCAGCGGGCCCAGAGCTCGGTGCATGCGCGGTCCCGAGACCCGTGAATCGAGCACCGAGTCGTAGCAGAAGAGCATCAGCTGCTCGACCCTCATCAGCCGGACCAGCCGGTCGAGCTCCGACTCGGACACCGGCCGGGCACGCTTGCCCCGGGACCCCCGAGCGTGCTTGCCCGCCGATGCCCCGGCGCCGGCGGGCGCCACCAGGGCCATCCCGGCCGCCCCGGCGACGCCGGCCGTCCCGGCCTTGGCGCCGCGCGCGAGCAGCTCGCGCCTGGTCTCGCCGTATTCCATCCCCGCCTCACTCCGCGCCGGTGACGAACGCCGTGGGCACCGGAGGCATTCCCCGGTTCAGGCGCAGGATCGCGACGTGCTGGGCGTCGCTGGTGAGGATGGTGGATACCGCCGCACGGACCCCGGGAGGCGAAAGGCGAGGGATGGCGTCCAGGTAGGTGGCGATCTGCATCGCCTCCAGGGAGTGCAGCACGCCGAGCACGCCGGCCGCGTCGGTGGGATGCCCGATGGCGTAGCTGGCGGCCCGGGGGGGCGACTGGCCACCGGCCGCCTTGATCAGTGAGAGCAGCTCACCGGTGTGCTCGAGCTCCTCGTTGAGAAACTGCTTGGCCACCTTGGCCTGCCGGCGATCGAGCAGCGGTATGCCGGCGGTGTAGGCCGCGACCGTCCGGCGCTCGAGGGCGAGCGCGCGACTCAGGATCTCCACGTCCCGGTCCTGGACGGGCCGGGGGGCCGTCTTGACGGAGGCCGTGGTCGTGGCGCTCCTGGTCTGGCCGCCGCAGCCTCCGAGCAGGAGGGCCCCGGCGCCAGCAAGCGCGGCGGTGGCGCCGTTGAGCAATCCCCGTCGCGACGGGCCGTCCTCGTCCCTGCTCACCACCAGACGGTGGAATCCAGGTTCTCTATCTCCTCCACCGGCCGGGTGTAGATCCCCGACGAAAGGTATTTCCAGCCGTCATCGCACACGATGAAGACAACGTTGCCTTCGTCGAGCTCGCCGGCGATGCGGACCGCGACGCGGGCGATCGCGCCGGAGGAGACCCCGGCGAACAGGCGCTCCTCATCGAGCAGCTTGCGCGTCCACACGATCGCGTCGTGATTGGTCACGAAGATCTTGCGATCCAGCAGATCCAGGTCGATGATCGGCGGGATGAAGCCGTCGTCGAGCGAGCGCAGGCCCTGAACCGGCTCGCCCTGCAGCGGCTCGGCGGCCACGATCTTGACGGCGTCGCCGAGCTCCTCCCGCAGGCGGCGCCCGTTGCCCATCAACGTGCCCCCGGTACCCAGTCCGGCGACGAACGCGGTGACCTCGTCGAGCTCCTCGAGGATCTCGAGCGCCGTGCCGTTGTAATGCGCGTCGGGGTTGGCCTGGTTGCCGTACTGGTAGGGCATGTAGTATGAGGCGTCGTGCTCGGCCATGTCGAGCGCCTTCTCGACAGCGCCGTTGGACCCCTTGGAGCCCTCGGAGTAGACGATTTCGGCGCCGTACATGCGCAGCAGCTCGGTGCGCTCCGGAGTGACGTTCTCGGGCATGACGACCTTGAGCGGATAGCCCTTGCGCCCGCAGATCATCGCCAGTGAGATGCCGGTGTTGCCGGAGGTCGGCTCGAGGATGGTCTGCCCGGGCCTGATCAGCCCCTTGTCCTCGGCATCCTCGATCAGGGCCCGCGCCACCCGATCCTTGATCGAGCCGGTGGGGTTGCGGGACTCCAGCTTGGCCCAGATACGGACCCCGGGCTTCGGACTCAGTCGCTTGAGCTCGATCATCGGCGTATGACCGATCGACTGGATGATGTCGCCGTAGCGCCCTCCGCAGGGCTTGTTCTGCAGGGTCTCGGCGGCCATTGCTTCACGAAGTGTAGCGTCGGTTGGGGCCTCCCGCCTTGGGCCGCGCGCGGCTTGGCTCGGGCGCGAATCGCCTGGTCCTACCCGCGCGAGCGGCCAACGGCGGGAGACCCCAACCTCTGGCCGGAGGCCCCCCAGCCTCTGGCCGCGGTCCCCCTCGCCTAGTAGCCCGAGGGGGCCGAGGGTGCGGTGTAGCCCGTGCTCGTCGTGGGAGCGGACGATCCGCTGCCCGCCGAGGGGGTCGTCATGACGACCTTGCCCTCTGCGAACACGTGCCAGGTGCCGCCGAAGCTGTGCAGGCCGTCTCCGGCGGCCACGCCCTTGCGCCCGCCGTCCTCGACGAACGTGTAGAGCGGACGGCCATTGAGCGTCACCTGAGTGAAGCCGTCACGTCGGAACGTGCCCAGATGGCCCTTGACGCCGGCCGCCTTGCGCAGGTGGCCCGATCCGGCCTTGAGCGGCGGCCAGACGCTGAAGCAGCCGCTGGACATCGTGCACAGCGGGTGCTTGGTCGTCTCGGGCGCCAGCTCGTAGACCGCCCCGCCCTTGGACGTGACCGCGATCGGCTCCTGGCGGCGACCGCTTGGACCGTTGAGCTGGGCCTTGGCCACGCCCACGGTGTCAGACTTGGTGACCGCGGCCGCACTCAGCGCCACGACGCCGAACACGGCGACTACCACGACGACCGCGCCGGCACCGAGGATCGGCCAGCGGCGACGGCCGTGCTTGCTTGAGGACTTCATCGAGACTCCTTTGAGTGGAAAACGCATCTACCCACTCAAAGACGCCGGCTGCGGTGGTTCCTTCCCGCGCGTGGCCGACTTTCGTTCCGCACCTTGCAAAACGTGTGTCTTTGCACCCTCGCCCAGCACAACCCGCGGGAACCAGAGCGCGCGGAAACCTCCGCACTCATACTGACCAACCCCTCTGGACGAGGGTGAGCTGCGCTCTGGCTAGGCCGAAGCCCCGCCCGCCATGGCGGGCAGGATCACCAGCGTGTCGCCGGCGCCGACCGAAGTCTCGAGCCCGTCGAGCACCCGCACGTCCTCGTCATTGAGGTAGACGTTGACATACCGGTTCAGCCCCCCGTCAGCGGAGAACAGCTGCGACTGGGTCTCGGGGTGGTTGTCGGCGACCGAGCGCAGGATCTCCCCGACCGAGGAGCCCTCGGCGCTCAGCTCCTTCTCCCCGCCCACGGCGGGTCGCAGCACTGGCGGAATTCTGATCGTGGCCATCGCGGGCAAGACTCTAGCCAGCTAGTGCGCGCCGGCGCAGAACGCCTCATAGTCGGGGAACACGCCGAGCTCCTCGTCGGCGATCTCCTCAGGGTGACGCGAGCAGATCGGGCACTGCGGGTCACGCCGGACCTTGACCTCGCTCACAGTGGCGGCCAGCGCGTCGTACATGAGCAGACGGCCGATCAGCGGGTCGCCCTCGCCGAGGATCAGCTTGACGACCTCGGTCGCCTGGAGCAGGCCCATGGTCCCGGGCAGTACCCCGAGCACGCCGTTGGCGCCACACGAGGGCGCAAGCTCGGCCGGCGGGGGGACCGGGAACAGGCACCGATAGCAGGGGCCGTCGTAGGGCTTGAACACCGACAGCTGCCCCTCGAAGCCGAGGATGGCCGCCGAGACCACCGGAATCTGCAGGCGTACCGAGGCGTCGTTGAGCAGATACCGGGTGGGGAAGTTGTCCAGGCCGTCAACCACGATGTCGTAATCGGGCAGGATGTCCATGATGTTGTCCGGACCGAGGCGGACCGCGTACTTCTGCACGTTGACGTCGGGGTTCAGCGCCTTGATCGTCTCCTCGGCGGAGTCGACCTTGCGGACGCCGATCCGATCGGTGTTGTGGATCACCTGGCGCTGCAGATTCGACAGGTCGACCTCGTCGTCGTCGACGATGCCCAGGGTGCCCACCCCGGCAGCGGCCAGGTAGAGCGCGGCCGGCGAGCCCAGTCCACCGGCGCCCAGCAGCAGGACCTTGGCGTCCAGCAGCTTCTGCTGGCCCTCGGCCCCGACCTCGGGGAGCAGAAGGTGGCGCGAATAGCGCTCGCGCTGCTCGGCCGTCAGAGTCCGCGGCTGCTCTACGTCGTAGCCCCGGTCCTTCCACAGGGTGATCCCGCCGGTCATCGACTCGACGTTCTCGTAGCCGAGGTCGTCCATCAGCGTGCGCGCGGCCCACGCCGAGCGGTTACCCGACTGGCAGTAGAGGATCACGTGGTCGGAACGGTCAGGCGCGGCGCCCTCGATCCGGGACTCCAGGAACGACTTGGGCACGTGTTTGGCCCCCGGGATGTGGCCGGTCGACCACTCCTCGGCCTCCCGCACGTCGATCACGACCGCGCCGTTGGAGACCTGTTCGCGCACGACCGACGGATCGACCTCTTCGATCCTGCTCTTGATCTGGCGGAGTACTTCGGCTCCGGACGGGCTCATCGTTGAAAACTCCTCAAAGACGGCATGGATTCCAATACTTCACCGAGTATAGCCTCGCCGGAAGGCCCGGTGCACGATCGAAAACGACCCCCCGACTCGGTTTCAGCCGACTCTCATGCGCGGGCCTTCTCGGGCATCGGCGCCGTTGCGGGCAGCCCCTGGCGCTTGTATGCCTCGTAGTAGTCCTGCCACCGCTCTTCCCCGGGGAGACGCGCGTTAGCCGTTGCTCTCAGAAGCTGCGGTAGGGAGCCAGCCATGCGTCGAGGTCGGCCAGCGGCGCCCGTCTCCAGCTCATAGACGCGCCGCTGCGCCTCGGGGCGGACCCGCACCATTCCCGCCTCGCGAAGGATGCGCAGGTGCTTGAAGGTGCCCGGATGCAAGCGGGATTCGATCTCTGCCATCGTGGGCCGATGCGCGCTCCCGTCGACCACATCCCGGCTCCTGCCTTCCCGGCGCGGCTGCCCTGGATCAACGTCGCCCCCCTGCGCATGGACCAGCAGCGCGGCCGTCCCGTGCTGATCGAGTTCTGGGACTTCTGCCGACCCAACTCGATTCGGACCCTGCCCTACATGCGGGCCTGGGATGAGCGCTACCGCGATGAGGGGCTGCGCGTGATCGGGGTCCACGACTCGGGGTTCGCCCCCTCCACCGAGCCCCAGGCCGTAAAGGACGCGGTGGCACGCCTGAAAGTCGAATACCCCGTGGTCGTCGACGTCGACCACGAGATCTGGCTCGAGTACGAGAACCTGGGCTGGCCCGCGCGCTACCTGTTCAACCAGGAGGGCCGCCTGTTCGAGTACCACTACGGAGAAGGCGGCTACGCCGAGACCGAGCAGGCGATCCAGGATCTGCTGGGGATCGAGCGGCCGCTGCTTGGCACCCTCCGCCCCGAGGACCAGCTGGGCGCGAGCCTGGTGCCCCAGTCCGAGGACGTCCCCGGCCCCTACAGCGGCCCCTACCAGGCGGGCGGGGTGTGGGCGGTGCTCGACGGCATGGGCACCGTCACCGTCAACGGCCGCCCGGTGACCGTCGACCATCCCGGCGCCTACGAGCTGATCTCCCATCCACGCAGCACCGCGGGCGAGCTGACGCTCGAGGTCGGCGACGGGGTGACCTGCCACGCCGTGTGCTTCACCCCCGGCCTGGCGTCATAGGTCTAGGTCCCAAGGCTGGGGTTCCGATATTTGTGGCCATATTGGCAACAAATGTCGGAAGGTCCTCACGAGGCCGGCTAGCGGACGCCGAGGCCGGCTAGGGACGCCGAGGCCGGCTAGCGGACACCGAGGCCGTCCAGCAGGTTGGTCAGGACCGGAGGCCCGTGCTCGTCGAGCCTGACGCAGAACCCCGCCCGGTAGGGGCTGCGGTCCGGCTCGGGACCCAGAAAGCCCGGCTCGTGCACCCAGCAGCCGCTGTTGATCAGGTGGGCGCCGCTCAGGGTCCGCCACTCGCCCCGGTCGTCACCGGGCAACGGCCCCGCCCGGTGAGTGTGGCCGAAGATCACGTGGCGAGCGACCACGCCCAGCGACAGGAGGGTCTCGTCGGCTGCCCGCAGGCCGGCCCGCCGCAGGCCGGGGGTCGAGAGATCGGCTTTGAGGGGTCCGAGGCCGGCCCGGTCCAAGCCGGCGATCAGCCCTGGGAAGGCGATCGCCGCCGTGCGCCGCCGCCACCCCCGCCCCCGGCCGGATCCCGACAGGACCCCCCATGCGTGAGCCGAGGCGCCGTGGGATCCCCGACCGATCCGCGGACCGCCTGACTGGGCGACCGCATCGATCCAGGCGTAGATGGGACTGAGTATCGCTTCGTAGTCCTCGGCGGTATCCGGGCCGGCGGGCGCCTCCCCCATGATCCGAGCCATCACCCCCGCGGCCAGGCGCTCGAGCATCGGCACCGTGGTGTGCCGGTCTCCGTAGTGGCCATGCAGCGCGTACACGTCATCGCGCAGCCAGATCCCCGGGTAGGCGACCTCGAGGTGCGCGGGCGCGAACCAGCCCGCCAGCCTGGCCAGCGGCTCTCCGGCCCGCCAGTTCACCGCGGACTGCAGGCCCAGGGGGGCCGGAGCCGCTCGCCGCGCGCGCCGTTGCAGCCACGGCCCGAGCAGGAGGTGGTCGTGGTTGCCGGGCACGATGACCACCCGTGCGTCGGGCGCCAGCGCCGCGCCCAGCTCGAGTAGGGGCGCCTCACTGGCCGCGAGCGCCTCGCGCACCGGCCCCTGGCGCAGCTCGAGCACGTCACCGAGCAGCACCAGCCGATCCACGTCCGCCAGGGCGCTGCCCAGCGCGGCCCGCGGCTGGGCACGGCGCAGCAGGTCACGCTCGGTCCGCGCTCCCAGGTGCAGATCGGAGATGACCAGCGTGCGCAGCGGGCCTCCCCCGGGATGCCCGAGCGCCGGCGCTTCGCTCAGGCGGCGCTCGACGCCATCGCCTGGCGGATCGCCTTGGGGAGCATGAAGCGCACGTCCTCGGAGACGACCTCCAGCTCGCGCACGTCCTCGGTGCCGCGGCCTTCAAAGAACGCGACCAGGCGCTGGACGAGCTCCTCGGGAGCGCTCGCCCCCGAGGTGATCCCCACCACACGCTTGCCCTCCAGCCACTCCTCGCGTACCTGTGCCTCGTTGTCGATCAGGTAGGAGTCGGCGCCGTGCTCACGCGCGACCTCGACCAGCCGATTGGAGTTCGACGAGTTACGGGAGCCGATCACCAGGACCAGATCTGACTGCTGGGCGAGCTGCTTGACGGCCGCCTGTCGGTTGGTGGTGGCGTAGCAGATGTCGTCGGTCCGCGGCCCGACAATCGCCGGGAAGCGCTCGCGCAGGCGGTTGATGATGGCTCGCGTCTCATCGACCGAGAGCGTCGTCTGGGAGATGTAGGCCACCTTGGTGGGATCGCCGACCTGGAGCGCCTCCACCCCGGCCTCGTCCTCGACCAGAACGATGTGCTCGGGCGCCTCGCCCATCGTGCCCTCCACCTCTTCGTGACCGGCGTGACCGATGAGCACGATCGTGTATCCGTCGGCGGCGAACTTCTTGGCCTCGACGTGCACCTTGGTGACCAGCGGGCAGGTCGCATCGATGGTGTGCAGCCCGCGCGCGCCCGCCTCGGCGTGCACGCCGGGCGACACCCCATGGGCGGAGAAGACGACGGTGGCGCCCGGGGGAACCTCGGACTCGGATTCCACGAACACCGCCCCCCGCGCCCGTAGCTGCTCGACCACGTGCTTGTTGTGGACGATCTCCTTGCGCACGTAGACCGGAGCGCCGTAGAGCTCGAGCGCCCGCTCGACCGTCTGCACCGCGCGATCGACTCCCGCGCAATAGCCCCGGGGAGTTGCCAGCAGGATGGTCTCCGGGATGCAGTCGGTCATCCCCTCAGAGTGTAGGAGGACGAGTGCAGGAGGACGTCAGTCATTGGCCGTGACGGCCTCGAGCACCTCGGCGAACTGGCGCTGGGCCACCTCACGGCGCGCCGGGATGTACTCGGTGGGGACGCCGTCGGCCGGCGCCTCGTAGCCGCGCAGGACCTGGCGGGCCACCGACGCCCGGTGGACCTCGTCGGGACCGTCGTAGATCCGCGCCCCCCGCGCGAACCGGTACATCGCCTCCAGGGGCAGATCGGTCGAGTAGCCGAGGCCTCCGTGAGCCTGGAGCGCCCGGTCGACGACGTCGTGCAGGACCTTGGCGCCGTAGAACTTGATCAGGGCGATCTCCTTGCGGGCCGCTGCCACCCCCTCGGCGTCCATCTTCCAGGCCGCGTGCAGAGTCAGCAGCCGCGCCGCCTGCATTTCGGCCTCGGAGTCGGCGATCCAGTTCTGCACCGTCTGGTGCTTGCCGAGCGTGGTCCCGTGCGAGTAGCGGTACAGGGAGCGCTCGCAGAGCATGTCGAACGCGCGGCGGGCGACGCCCAGCCATCGCATGCAGTGGTGGATCCGGCCCGGATACAGCCGCTGTTGGGCGATCAGGAAGCCGGCGCCCTCGGCGCCGAGCAGGGCATCCTTGGGAATGCGCACGTCCTCGTAGCGGATCTCGGCGTGATTGCCGTAGTTCCCGAAGCTCTCATCCGGGTGCTCCATGGTGGCCACGTCGCGCACCACTTTGACCCCAGGGGCGTCGGCGTCGACGATGAACATCGAGGCCCGCTGATGGGGTCGGGCGTCGGGATCGGTGACCGCCATCACGATCAGGAAGTCGGCGATCGAGCCGTTGGTCGAGAACCACTTGTGGCCGTTGACCACCCATCCGTCGCCATCCCGGGTCGCCCGGGTGCTGAGCAGCGTGGGATCCGACCCGGCGGTCTCGGGCTCGGTCATCGAGAACGCGGACTTCAGATCCCCGGCCAGCAGGGGGTGCAGGTAGCGGTCCTTCTGCTCGGGTGTCCCCGCCATGGCCAGGATCTCGGAGTTGCCGGAGTCCGGCGCGGCGTTGCCGAACATCAGGGGCGCGATCGGGCTGGAGCCCAGGATCTCGTGCATGAGCCCGAGCTTGACCTGCCCGAAGCCCTGCCCTCCGAGCTCGGGATCCAGGTGAGCGGCCCACAGCCCCTGCTCCTTGACCTGGTCCTGCAACGGCCGTCCGGCCTGTCGCAACCCCTCCCAGCCGAGCTCGCCCCACAGGGTCTCCAGGGGCCAGATCTGCTCGCGCACGAACGTGCGCATCCATTCCAGCTTGCGCTCGAACTCCGGTTCGGTGGAAAAATCCCAGGACATCTTCGCCGCTCTTGGCAAGCGTATCGACACGGGAGCTTGTGGGTAGGCTTGTGCTTCGCCGACACCGCGCCGGGAGACGCCAAGATGCCCCAGCAGCACCTCGACCGCCTGACCTCGATCGATGCCTCGTTTCTGCACCAGGAGGGGCGCGCGTCGCACATGCACATCGGCGGGGTGTTGCTGTTCGAGGGTCCGGCCCCGAAGTTCGACGACTTCCTGGACCACATCCGCCGGCGCCTGCATCTCGTCCCCCGTTATCGCCAGAAGCTGGTCACGCCGCCGCTGGAGACCGGACGGCCCCTGTGGGTCGACGATCCCGACTTCAACCTCGAGTACCACGTTCGCCACACCGCGCTGCCCGCCCCGGGCACCGAGGACCAGCTGTTCGTGCTCGCCTCGCGGATCGCCTCCCAGCAGCTGGATCGCTCAAAGCCCCTGTGGGAGGCGTGGATGGTCGAGGGCTTGGCCGACGGGCGCTTCGCGATGCTCTCCAAGACCCACCACGCGCTCGTCGACGGGATCGCGGGCGTCGACCTGGCCTCGGTGCTGTTCGATCTCGAGCCCGAGCCCGAGCCCGACCCGCCTGACTCAGGGCTCGAGCCCTGGCGGCCCCACGGCGAGCCCTCACCGGCTGAGCTCGTGCTCGCCGGGGTCCGCGGGATGGTCACCACCACCGCCAAGCTCGTCACCCGAGCGCTGGCCGCGGCGACCCGCCCGGCGACCTCGGTGAACCTGATGCGCGATGCCCTGGAGGGCGTCGGGGAGATCTTCTGGGCTGGGTTGAACCCCGCCCCCGAGACTCCGCTGAACACCAAGATCGGTCCTCACCGCCGGTTCGCGGTCGTTCGTCAGCAGCTCGCCGACTACAAGGAGATCAAGGACGCGCTCGGCGGCACCGTCAACGACGTCGTCCTGACCGTGGTCTCGGGCGCCCTGGCGGAATGGCTGCGCTCCCGCGGGATCCGCACCGAGGGACTCGAGATGCGGGCGCTGGTGCCGGTCTCGGTTCGCCGCCAGGATCAGCAGGGGACGCTGGGCAACCAGTTGACCGTCATGCGGGGCCCGCTGCCCGTCTACATCGACGACCCCGTGGCGCGCCTGCGGTTCGTGCGCTCGGCGATGGACGGACTCAAGGAGTCAAAGCAGGCAGTCGGGGCGGCCACCCTGGCGGCCGTCAACAACCTCGCCCCGCCGACGATCCTCGCCCAGGCGTCGCGGCTCAACTTCTCCACGCGGCTGTTCAACCTGATCGTGACCAACATTCCCGGGCCCCAGGTGCCGCTCTACGTGCTCGGACGCCGGCTCCTCGACCTCTTCCCGGTGGCCTTCCTGCCCGAGGGTCACGGGTTGGCGATCGCGATCATGTCCTATAACGGGTCGCTGGATTACGGCCTGCTCGGCGATTACGACGCGATGCCCGACATCGGCCTGGTCGCCGAGGGGATCGACGCTTCGCTCGCGCAGCTTCTGGATGCCGCGCGCGGCCGGCGCCCGCGACCCATCTCATCGGGAGCGCCCAGCACCCGTGCTCCCATGCCCGCGCCCCAGAGGGTCTCCGATAACCGCTCCAACGGGGGGCCACGGCCGATCATTCCCAAGGCACGCGGCCGTGCCGAGGATGGCCCGGCTGCCGACATGCGCGCCAAGCGCCAGCGGGGCGCCCGCCCCGCCCGCAAGCGTCCCCAGGTCTAGTCATGAGCGACTTCGACAACGACCCTGACCTGATCCAGCCCGGCGAGATCGCCTATCACCTGGAGCTGACGGCCGCCCAGCTCAAAATCGTCCATACGGCCCTGAAGTCGCTATACGACGATCTGGGTCGCGAGGAGCGCGACGTCCGTGCCGTCGTGCAGTCGGTGCTCGACAAGCTCCCCGGAGAGCACGACATCCGCGCCATCGATCTCGGGCGTGAGCTGAAGGGGCCAGACCTGGGGGGTTGAGCGCCGGGTCGCGTCCGACTAGAAGCCGAGCGCGAACTTGGCGTTCTATCGAACCGTGCGCGTGAGTGCGCGTGAGTGCGCGTGAGTGCGGGATAGGCCGTGTTTACGCCACTTTCGCCAGTTCGGCTACCGGCTGGTGCGGGTCGTATCCGTCCGTGCCGCTGGCACTTTCGCTGACACCCGCGGCCGGGAGCGCCAGCGGCTCGCCGAGGTCGTCGTTCATTAGGTGCGCGTAGGTGGACAGCGTGAACGCCGGACTATGGTGCCCCAGCCATCTGGACACCTGAACCGGGTTGCGGCCGGCGGCGAACAGCCGCGATGCGCACGTGTGGCGCAGCGTGTGGAACCCCGCCCACGGCGCGCCGATCTCCTGCATCGCGGGTTTGAGCACCCGGACGAGCTGGTTGCTCGCGTGAAGCGGCGCGCCCTGCGGGCCCGGGAACACGAGCGCCCGCTCGTCGACGTCCGCGGGCCGCGCCTTGCGTAGCGCGCGCACGAGCTCGAAGTCGATCGGGACGGTCCGCCGCCCATACTTCGACTTCGGCGCCTTGAAGTGGCCGCGCACGTACGCACGGCGCACCTTCACCGCCGGACGGCTGCCGTCGAGCGTCAGGTCGCCCCACCGCAGAGCGACGGCCTCGGAGATCCGCAGGCCGGTCGCTGCGAGCAGTTGCACGAGCAGCCGATGAGAGGCAGCCACCACGAGCAGCAGCGCCGCGAGCTGGTCGCTGGTGAGCGCGTGCACCTCGTGGTCGTCGGCGAGGTCGTCGGTGCCGTCCTCGATCCGCTTGTGCTCATCGCGTGCCGGCAGCGCCGCCCCGCTCGTCGGGTTGCTGCGAACCACCCCCTCGTGCATCGCTGAGCGCATGCACGCCCGTACCGGCGCGAGGATCCCGGCGGACCGTGGCGTCCGCGAGCCGGCGCTCCTGCTTTCCCTCGTCGCAGAGCCAGGCGACGAACTCGGCGATGTTCCGCGGCGTGATCTGCTCGAGCCGCAGGCGCCCCAGGAACGGGATCGCGTAGCGCTCGAGGTCGCGGCGGTAGTCGTGGCGGGTGTCCTCGGTGAACCCGCGCCGGCCGTTGCCCTGGTAGCGCTCGACCCACTGACGGGCGTAGTCGGCGAACCGCTCGCGGGTCTGCGGCTGGTAGGAGCCGTCCTGCACCGCTGCCGCGCGCGCGTTCCGCAGGTGCCGCGCGTCGTCGTAGGTGCGGGCGGACTCCTGTCGCTGGCGGCCCTGGGCGTCACGGTAGATCACGGCGTAGCGTGATCCGCGCTTGTAGATGTTCGGGATCTTGGTCTTCTCGAGCTTGGCGGCCATCAGACGCTTACCTCCACAGCCGCCGGAAGACACCCGCACGAGCAAGCACGCGGCCCTTGGCGACATTCTCCGCGCGTTTCTCGATCCGCTCGGGGTTGCCGGACTCGACGGCCTCGACGTCATCCATGACCCGGGCGGCCTTGAACAGCTGCGAGCTGAGGGAGCGTTTGCGTGCCATCACTCGCCGCCTTCCTGGCGGGCAGGCTCCCCGAGCACTGACCAGCCGACCGTGTCCAGCAGCTCGTAGACGGCCTGCACGCGGCTGTGCGCCGTGTCGTATGCGTCGTCGCCCGCGATGCAGCCGGTGCCCTCCGCGGCCTCCGCGGCCGCGTGCGCGTGGTCCGCGAGTGCGTGGGCGGCGTCCTTGAGCTCATCGAACGCCAGCTCCCTCACGAATGAGCACTGCGCTTGGGTCAGCGTGACGTCGGTCATCTGTGCGTTCACTACGGCCATGACGGCTCCTTTGATTGGAGCGCCGAAGGGGTGCGGGTCTGGCGAGGAAGCCAACCGTCTAGTCCGCTAGGTTGGCTGGCGCGTCGGATCTAACCGTCCGGGGCCACGGGCTCGGCGTTCATAGCGCGCGGGCCCACTTTGATTGTGTCCCAGCGACTCTACCCGGTCCTGCGCTCCGGCGTACGGCTTTTCTCGCCCGCCTGCGCGACGTGACGTCGCGGCGACCTATCAGATCAGAAGGGCGGAGGCTGGCGGGAGTTAGCATCCGTTCGAACTGCTTGCGAGGGAAGGGGTCGAGATGGCGGCGCCGAACCGAGACGACGCTCGTAGCATCTTGCCGGTCCCAGATCAGGATTATTCGGGCACGGTGCTGTATGCCGATGTCGTCGCCCCAGATGACGAGGATGTTCGGGCGCTCACCGTCGGACATGCGGTCTCCTTGGTCAGAAATCTCTGGTAGCCGAGATCACATCGAAGACCGAGGTGACCTCACATCACCCTGAACGGGTGATCAAAAGAAGGCGTGACTGAGGGAGACTCTGCGGCCATGGGGCCACGAGCGAGCGCGATGTGGTCGCCACTCAGGCTGAAAACAGCCGCGGGTGCTGAGCGATGAACGACAGTCCGGGCGAGTCGGCGAACCCGGAGCCCCCCGCGTCCCCCGGCCCCCCCGCGTCCCCCGGCCCCGCAGCGTCCCCCGGCTCCGCAGCGTCCCCCGATCCGGCAGCGCCCCCCAACCCCGCAGCCTCCGTAGGGGCAGCCACGCCCGGCGCCGCCGGCCCCTCAGGTCCTCAGACCGCTGCCCCCCCGACCCAGCCCGCGCCGGCTGCCGGGACTCAGCCAGGAACGAGACGAGGCCACCGCTTCGTCGTCCCCACGCTGCTGGTGCTGGCGACGATCATCGGGATCGTGGGGGCGTTCTCGGTGTGGGTCAATCGCCAGGCGCTGAACACTCCCGACTGGGCTTCGACGAGCGGTCGGGTTCTCGAGGACAAGCGCGTGCAGACCGCGCTCAGCGCCTACCTGGTGCATGAGCTGTTCGCCAACGTCAACGTCGCCGGCGAGCTGCAGAGCGTGCTGCCAAAGCAGTTGCAGCCGCTGGCGGGTCCGGCCGCCGCCGGAGTGCAGCAGCTCGCCGGTCAGCTGGCGCCGAAACTACTCGCCAGCCCGCAGGCTCAGGATGCCTGGGTGCAGATCAACATCGCGGCGCACCGTCAGCTGCTGAAAGTGCTGGCGGGAGGTGGGTCGGTGGCGTCGACCCGTTCGGGGGTCGTGACGCTGAACCTGCACACCCTCGTTGACCAGCTCGCCAGCTCGCTGGGTCTCACCAGCCAGGTCGCGGCGATCCGCGCCAAGCTTCAGGGCTCAGGGGGAGCCGCGCTGCAGGCCGCCGCACAGCAAAAGCTCGGGGTCACGCTGCCTCCCGCCAGCGGTGAGCTCGTGATCCTGAGGTCAAACCAGCTCAAGACCGCCCAGGACATCGCCAACGCGCTGAAGAGCCTGGCGATCGTGCTGCCAGCGATCGCGCTGGTGATGCTCGCCCTGGCCGTGTACCTCGCGCGGGGACGCCGGCGCCGGACCCTGCGCACGACCGGCTGGTGCCTTGTCCTGATCGGGGTGGTGCTGTTGCTGATCCGCAGGGTCGGCGGCAACGCCGTCGTCAACGGACTGGTCAAGATTCCCTCCAACAAGCCGGCCGTCCACGACGTCTGGACCATCGCCACCTCGCTGCTGGACGCGCTCGCCGTGGCGCTGATCGTCTACGGACTGGTCATCGTCGCCGCCGCGTGGCTCGCCGGACCGACCCGCCCCGCCACCGCTATCCGCAGGGTGCTGGCCCCCACATTGAGCCACAGCCCCGCCGTGGCCTATCTCGCGGTCGGCGGCGTGCTGCTGCTGTTCGTAGCCTGGGGTCCAACCCCCGCACTCCGGAACATCCTCTGGATCATCGTGTTCGCGGCCCTGCTCGCGCTCGGGGTCACGATGCTCAGGCGAGAGACCGCACAAGAGTTCCCCGGCGCCAAGGACGCCAGGGCCAGCAGCGACTCCGAATCACGCGGCTAGCGCAAACGCTGTCGATCCAGTCCGCACGTCCGCTCATCCGCGGCGACCCGCTCGGCAGGCCCCGGCCGGGTTGTGAATAGGGCGGCGAGCCGGAGGACTGCCTGTCGCGAGCGAGACCCCGAAGCTCCCCCCGCGCTCCCCGCTGTTGACTGGGCACTCATCCCAACAATCGCCTGCGACACACCGCTCATGGACGCCCTCCCTCGCCGAAAAGAACCGGGAGCCCCAAGCTCCCCGCGTAACGCCACACCACCAGCGTCCCGCAATCTCGTGGTGACGAGGGTGAACCGACAGCACCCACAAGGGGTGATGTCGCCGCCGATCCCGTAGCAGCCCGGCGGACACGTCATGGTTTAGGAAGGATCGGGGCCTAAAGCGACCACGAAACTGCAGCGGCGAGCGATCCACCAGTCGCGTATCTCACATCACTGCCCTCGAGGAACGAAGCGACACGGGGGATGGTCGCGGATCCGATTGAGCAGGCGTCGATCGGAGCGCCGAGCGTCAGGACCTGGTCGCCGGGACTCGCCGCAGACGACCCCGAGTCCGGCGCCTCCGGCGCAGACCAGCACCGATACGTTGACCGTCAAAGACTTCAATGGAGACACGATGAGTGTGACCGCGAACGGGATCATCGACCCGGCGGGACCGGCAAGCTCAGACGCTGTCGCTAGTGCTGGTACTCGGCTGGTGGCCGTCGAGCTCACGCTGAAGGGCGACGGACCAGGAACGATCAGCAGCGACGCCAACAGCAACACGACCGTGATCGGGTCCGACAGCCAGGCGTACACCGCCAGCTTCGACGCTGTCGCGGAATGCACGAACTTCAGCAGTGGAGAGTACGCGCTCCTCGCCGGCGACAGCGAGCGGGGCTGCGTCGTCTCTCAGCTGCCGGAGGGTGTGACCGTCAAATCAGTGCAGTTCTCTCTGGGAAACGGCACCGTGCAGTTCAACAACCGCCCCTAGCGACGGACCGGGCCGCCCGTCTGAGGCGGGGGCAATCCTGATGTGGTAACCGTGGTCAGCCATAGTGCTGGATCACAGCATTGAGGCTGAGCGCGCAAACGGCGGCCTTGTTCTTAGGCAGCGTGCATGTCGAGCGATAGACCGAACGTTCGTACGGGCCGGCTCTCAAGCGTCCCTTGATACCAACGAGGCCTTGCGCCAGATCTCGACCGCCGCTGGGCCATCCGTCGCCGGCGACGCCTGGAGGATCCTCAAATCGAGTTAGGTGGGAGTCGAGTCGGTCGACCTGTTCTCCAGCTGGAACGCCGCTGGTGCATGGAAAGCCGAGACCGCGTGCGAAAGCCATAAAGAACGGACAGGCATCGGACGCCTGGCAGCCGCCACATGCCGGAATCAGGATGAGCGTAAGCCCGTCGCCGACTGAGTGCTGCCTGGGACGGCGCCCTCCGCGCGGCCACGCGACGATCTCACCGTTGCCGTCAGCCCCTACCGCGCCAGCACAATCCATGCCGGCTGGTCCGACCAAGAACTCCTCCGTGTTGCTATAGGCAGCTAGACCCGGAGTCGACCGAGACACCCCACGCACATGCACGCGAGCCGGGACGGTGACTTTCCCCGGCGGGATCCCAAACGTCGTGCGGCACCGTACAACCGGAACGTCGCCCGCGAACGCTCTCACGGCGGGTGCGCTTGCAGACGCCATGCTCGCGCCAATTGTGCCGCCTCCAACCGCAAGCACGAGCAGGACGACCCGATGCCAGGACACGGTGCGAGATGCTAATCCCTCTCCGCGCTCGGGATCGGGGTCGGATTCACCGCCGCTATCGCGTGATGGCGCACCCTCGGCGAGGTTGCGCAGCCGCTCGTCACGCCGGTATCCGATGGTGAGCCGGACCGTGACAAACGCGGCAGAGGCAGCCGCTACCGAGGCGACGGCGGCGATCATGTTCCAGACCATGACCAGGAGGGAGGTGTGATGCTCGGTTCTGTCCCGCTCGCGCTACTCGCGGGAGTCAGATCGAAGTTCGTCCAGGAACTCGAGGGCGTCGTCGCTGTTGCGGCGGCGATACGCACCGCCCAACACGACGACGAATGCGAGCACCACGACCTCCCACCAATGACCCGTATACGGAGGGATAGGCCACTTCTGGCCGCCCGTAGCGCCGACAACCCGATCACGATGATGGCCAGGGCCGGGGCGAATGCATTGAAGACCCTCTGCGGCGTCGCCCTGCCCACAGCGTTCATCGCGCGGGACCAGTAAAGGGCGGCGACGAGCATGAGGACTCCGTACGCGGTCATCAGGGGGATGTAGACGTCTCGACGGATCGGGCTCCCGCTGAGGATCAGGCCGAACCCTATTGTGGCTCCGCCAAAGATCGCCCCCGCGCCGCAGTCGCGCATCCACTTGATGTCAGAGCGGACGCTCCGCATCAGGCGTTCACGGTCCTCGTGCCGTAGGGCATCGTCGGTCGCCGTCCGGTCCGGGTCTTTGAGCTCAAGCACGTAACCGATGCTACAAACCAGATCCGGCGGCGCGACGACCACCGCTGGTCGATGCGGCCAGCCAGACTCACATCGTTGCATCCGCAAACCGCCGAGTCTGACGTGGCCTCGCTCGGCGAAGCGGAGGAGGCCTGGATGATCGCGTCGTCGGCCATAGGACTCGCCCCGCTCGATTTGCGCTTGAAGATGAATGCGATCGTCCGCGCCGTCGTTGCGGGGCGTACTTTCGGAAGCCATTGCGCATACCTGCTGCGCGGCGTCGTGCTCGTGTCGGTCGTAAGGTCCAGCGTCGACATCTCAGTCCGAAAGCGGTTGCACGCATTTCGCGGCGTTGTGGTCCTCCTTGGCTTCTTAGCAACGGAGCTTCGTCGAGGTCTTCGCGCACGCCTGACGGTGAGTCGGCGATGCTTTGAGAGATCCGGCGCGAGCTCGAGCGCCGCGACCAGGTCGCGGGCGATGGCGAGCGACGGACACCGCAGACCCCGCTCGATCCGGGAGAGATGGCCGGCGTCGACGCCGGCCAGATCCGCAGCCTC
>Ga0182024_10003040_pt1 | contig 40680 bp, 30 predicted proteins | sample P32metaG_FD_120480 | JGI IMG/M metagenome (GOLD analysis project Ga0182024, IMG submission 120480) | Permafrost microbial communities from Stordalen Mire, Sweden - P3-2 metaG (Illumina Assembly) | ecosystem: Environmental > Terrestrial > Soil > Wetlands > Permafrost | place: Sweden: Stordalen...
AACACCGTCGATCCGACCACCGGGACTATCCAGCTCAAAGGGCTGTTCGACAATCAGGATAAGGAGCTATGGCCCGGCCAGTTCGTCGATACGTACCTGACCCTGAGCGAGCGCCCCAATGCGGTGCTGGTGCCGAGCCAGGCGGTGCAGACGGGAGCGGACGGCTCGTATGTGTTCGTGGTCGGTCCGAAAATGAAAGCTGACATGCGCAGGGTCGCGGTCGGCGACACCATCGAGGGCGACACCGTTATCGAAAGCGGACTCAAATCGGGCGAGACGGTCGTCACCGATGGACAATTGCGGCTGATCCCGGGCGGTAAGGTGATGATCAAAAACGCGGACCGCACCAGTCAGAGAGCGGCTTCATGAACATCGCCGAAATCTTTATCCGCCGCCCGGTAATGACGACGCTGATATCGCTGGCGATCGTGCTGTTCGGCCTGATGGCGTATCGATATCTGCCGGTCAACGATCTTCCCAACGTCGATTTTCCCACCATCGTGGTGAATGCCAACCTGCCCGGCGCGAGCCCCGACACGATGGCGTCATCGGTTGCCACGCCGCTGGAAAAGCAGTTCTCCACCATCGCGGGTCTGAGCTCGATGAGCTCGAACAACATTCAGGGCTCATCCAGCATCACGCTGCAATTTGACCTGAGCCGCAACCTCGATGCGGCCGCGCAGGACGTGCAAGCCGCGATCGTCGCCACGCAATCACAACTGCCACTGGGAATGCCGAGTCCGCCATCTTACAAGAAGGTTAATCCCGCCGATCAGCCGGTTCTGTATCTGTCACTCGGCTCGACCCAGATGCCGATTTCGAAGGTCGATGAGTATGCCGAGGACTACCTCGGCGAACGCATCTCGATGGTCAGCGGCGTCGCCCAGGTGCAGATCTATGGTGCAGCGAAGTACGCGGTCCGCGTTCAGGTCGATCCCAAGCTGCTGGCGTCGCGCGGTATCGGCATCGACGAGGTCGCGCAGGCGGTGGAAGCCGGCAACGTCGATCTGCCCACCGGAATTCTCTATGGGGCGCATCAGCAATTCACGGTTCAGGCGCAGGGTCAGCTGACCAATGCAGCGGCCTATCGCCCCCTGATCATTACTTATCGCAATGGTTCACCGGTGCGGCTCGCCGATGTCGGCCGGGTAATCGACAGTGTCGAGAACGACAAGACTGCGGGATGGACCGACGGGGTGCCTTCGGTGGTGCTCGCGATTCAGCGCCAGCCCGGAGTCAATACGGTCGAGGTGGTCGACAAGGTTCTAAATCTCCTGCCGAGCTTCCAGGCGGAAATGCCAGCCGGTTTGACGATCGGAAAACTGGGAGACCGCGCCACCACCATTCGCGCGTCGGTCAACGACGTCCAGTTCACCCTGGTGCTGACGGTATTCCTGGTCGTGATGGTGATCTTCCTGTTCCTGCGCAATCTCTCGGCGACGGTGATCCCGAGCCTCGCGCTCCCGATGTCGATCCTCGGGACCTTCGCCGTGATGTGGGTGCTCAACTACACCCTCGACAACATGTCGCTGATGGCGATCACGCTGGCGGTCGGCTTCGTGGTCGACGACGCGATCGTGATGCTGGAAAATATCGTGCGCCACATGGAGATGGGCAAGGGCGTGCTGGAAGCCTCGCTCGAAGGCTCGCGCGAGATCGGCTTCACCATCATGTCGATGACCTTCTCGCTGGCCGCGGTGTTTATTCCGGTGCTGTTCATGGCGGGGCTACTCGGAAGACTACTTCACGAGTTTGCAATCACCATCGGCGCCGCGATCCTCGTGTCGGGCGTGGTTTCGCTGACCCTGACGCCGATGCTGTGCTCGCGCTTTTTGCGCCCGCCGAAGAGCGAACGCCACGGCCATCTGTACGCGGTCACTGAACGCTTCTTCGATGCGGTGCTCGATCGCTATCACAAGAGCCTCACCTGGGTTATGCGTCATCGGCGCGCGACCATGATCCTGTCGGGCGTGATGCTGCTGGCGACGGTGTTCATGTTTTACGCGATTCCGAAAGGTTTCATTCCCAGCGAAGACAACAACAACCTGATCATGTTCACCCTCGCGCAGCAGGGAATTTCCTTCGACTCGATGGCGAAGCATCAGCTCGAACTGGCCAAGCTGGTCAGCAAGGAACCCGCCATCGAGGATTACTTCATAAGTATCGGACCGGGAGGTCCCGGTGGCTCCAGTAATAGCGGCATTTTGTTCTGCCATCTGAAGCCGCGTTCCCAGCGCAGCATGAGCGTCGATCAGCTCATCGACAAATGGCGTCCGCTTGCCAATACCATTCCGGGATTGAACGTGTTTCTGCAGAATCCCCCGCCGATTCGGCTCGGCGCCCAGTTCACCCGCAGCATGTACCAGTTCACGGTGCAGAGTCCGAACACCAGCGAGCTCTATCGCTATGCGCCGATCCTCGAGGCGAAGATGCGCGAGCTCAAGGACCTGCGCGGTGTTAATAGCGATCTGCAAATCTCCAATCCGCAGGTGAATGTAGAAATCGATCGCGACAAGGCGCGTTCGCTCGGGATCTCGGCGCAAGCGATCGAGGATGCACTCTACGACGCCTACGGCTCGCGTCAGATTTCCACCATCTACGCGTCCAACGACGAATACAAAGTTGAGATGGAGGTTGAGCCGCAGTATCAGGATGACCCCTCGACGCTGTCGCTGCTGTATGTGCGATCGCAAGACGGCCCGCTAGTTCCCCTGAGCACGCTGGTCAAGTTCGTGCGCGGCGTCGGCCCGCTCGCCATCAACCATTCGGGGCAGTTGCCCGCGGTCACGATATCGTTCGACCTCGCGCCCGGCGTGTCGCTGGCGAAGGGACTCGACGAGGTGCAAAAACTTGCGCGCGATACGCTGCCCGCGACCTTTACCACCAGCTATCAGGGAACCGCGCAGGCCTTCGAGGACTCGCTGAGTGGACTCGGCATGCTGCTCCTGATGACGATCCTCATCATCTACCTGGTGCTGGGAATCCTGTACGAAAGTTTCATCCATCCGATCACGATTCTGTCAGGACTGCCGTCGGCCGGCTTCGGCGCGCTGGTCACGCTATGGCTGGTCGGGATGCAACTCGACCTGTTCGCCTTCGTCGGCATCATCATGCTGGTCGGGCTGGTCAAGAAGAACGCCATCATGATGATCGACTTCGCCCTGGATGTTCAGCGCACCGAGGGCAAGACTCCGGCCGAGGCGATCTTCGAAGGCGCCATTATCCGCTTCCGCCCCATCATGATGACCACTATGGCGGCGTTGATGGGCGTCCTGCCGATCGCGTTGGGAGTCGGTGCGGGCTCGGAATCGCGCCGGCCGCTGGGCGTCGCGGTGGTGGGAGGCCTGGCGTTTTCGCAATTCCTGACGCTGTACATCACCCCGGTCGTCTACACCTACATGGAAAGCTTCCAGGATCAGGTCCGCTCGTGGCGCAAGGCACATCGGGTGGTGTTACCCGGCGAGGCGGGCGCTATAGAAGGCGCCCTGAGCGAGGAGCGGGAGCGCCGGCGAGCCGCCTCCTAGCCCTTTTCCGGCTCTCTACCGTTAGGCGGATTTTCCGACCAGAGACCGTACAAAAAGTAGAATAATGATGCATTAGCCTATTGCTCCGTATAACCGCAACCGTCACACTCTCAACTAATGCGGGAGTCTGCGCTGACTCGCTGGATTTCGCCCGGCATCACCAGGAAATTCGTGGTCCTGAATTTCCTGCTATTTGTTTTGGCCGTGGCCTTAACCGCCCTGACGATGTTCGTGATCACCATCGTTTCGGGGGTGCGCGCCTACGTCGGCGGCGAGGGACTCTACGCAAAGTATCAAAAAGACTCGGTTTTCTATCTGCGCCGCTACGCGCAGGGCGCCAACGAGGCTGACTACAAAAAGTTTTCCGATGCGATCCTGGTCCCGCTGGGCGACGGCAATGCGCGCCGCGCGTTGGACAAAGCGTCGCCCGATCGCGATAACGCCGCGCGATTTTTCCTCGATGGGCAGAACTCGCCGAACGATGTTCCTGCGCTGGTCAAACTGTTCCTGCGCTTCCGGCACTTCAGCTTCATGGAAGTCGCGATCCGGATCTGGGGCCAAGCCGATGAACTGACCGATCAACTCGCCGACCTCGGCCGTAAGTCGCACGCGCGAATCGCGAGTGGACGCATAACGCCGCGCGAACGCGCCGATCTGATCGGCCGCATCGATCAGCTCAACGAACGGCTCATCGTACTGGAGAACAATTTTTCACAGACCCTAGGCGAGGGCTCGCGATGGATTTCCCAGGTCGTCTTCAAGGCTCTGCTGCTCGCCGATCTGGCACTGCTGGTGCTCGGGTTCGTACTTTCCGCGGTACTCGGGAGATCGGTGGTTAAAGACATCGACGGGATAACTTCCGCGGTCGGCCGCATCGCCCAGGGCGACCTCTCGACTCGATGCACCGTCGGAGGCAGCGACGAGTTTATCCATCTCGCCGAAGGCATCAACCAGATGGCGTCGAGCATCGAACACGCGCAGCGCGAACTGAAACATGCGCGTGACAATGCGCTGCAAGCCTCGCGAGTCAAATCCGAATTTCTCGCCAACATGAGTCATGAGATTCGGACTCCGCTCAATGTCGTGCTCGGCTACACCGACGTGCTGGCCGACGAGGTCGACGCGCAGGACAACGAGGACATGAAGGAGCACCTCGACGCGATCCGGCGCGCGGGCCGGCGGCTCAACCGGACCATCCAGGGGATTCTCGATTTTTCCAAGATCGAGGCGCGCGCGTTCGAGCTACGGCCGCAATCGGTCAAGCTCACGACCGTCCTCGAGCGCCATGTGGAAGACATCCGGATTCTCGCCGAGCAAAAGAACCTACGCATCCGATGCGTCATCGAGGACCCCAAGGTAACGGTGCTGTTCGACGAATATTGCCTCTCTGGAGCGATCACCAACCTGCTGCAGAACGCCATCAAGTTCACCGAAGAGGGCTCGGTGACGGCGAAGTTGTATCGCGGCTCGGATCGCAATCTGAAGATTTCCGTCACCGATACCGGCATCGGTATCGAGCCCGGCTACCTGACGCGAATCTTTGAGCCGTTCTCGCAGGAGGAATCCGGCTACACGCGCCGCTTCGAAGGCAACGGCCTGGGGCTCGCGCTGACGCGAAGCTATCTTCAACTCAACGGCGCCAATATCACGGTGCAAAGTCAGAAGGGCCAGGGCTCGACCTTCACCATCAGCTTCTCGCCGGAATCCGAGCTGCGGCTGACGACCCCGAGTCCGGTGGAAAAGGCCGCCAATGGGACCGTCGCCGCGCAGACGCCGGCGATTCGGCGCCCCTGCATCCTGGTGGTCGAAGACGATCCGGACAACCAGGTCCTGATTCGAACCATCCTAAAGAAGAATTATCAGATCCGGATTGCGTCGTCGGCCGACGAGGCGCGCAAGGAACTCGAGAGCGCCGGCAATCAAATCGAACTGATTTTGATGGACTGGTCGCTCAAGGGCGACGAGGACGGCGTGACCCTCACGCGCAATTTGCGCCTCGACGAGCGCTATCGGAAGACCCCGGTGGTGGCGCTTACCGCGCACGCCTCGGCGGAGGATCGCAAACTCGCGAAGGCCACCGGCTTCGACGCATTCCTCGGCAAGCCGGTCGATCGCGACGAGTTGTTCCGCACCCTCGATTTACTGGTGCATTGAGCGCGTCCGCCGCACCCTACCAATTGTAGGAAATTCCCAGCCCCGACGGCGTGTCGCCGCCCTTGCCCGGCGAGGTGCCATTTACCGGAAAGATGCGCCATCGATCCAGCTCGGTCGCATGCCGACGGTGCAGGTAGAGCAACAGCTCGGTGGTGCCGGCGCCGAGGATCGCCGCGCCAACCACATCGGAAAACCAATGCGCGTCATGCCCCATCCTGCCGAAGCCATCCAACGTCGCGAGCGAGTATGCGGGAATCGCGACATACCATCGATTGTCGAAGGCCTCGCTGACACCGGCCGCCAGCGAGAACATCGGAGTGACCTCGCCCGAGGGAAACGACGCGCCACCGTCGAAAAATTTGGTGTGGCTATGATGATCCTGATAAGGGCGTAAACGCCCGAACGCGGGCTTGAGGCCCAACACAATCAGCGACGCCACTCCCGCCGACTCGGCCCCGGTCAGCATCGTCTCGCGCACCTTCGCGTCGTCGCTATAGAGCCCGTAGGCATACACCAGCGCGCTCGCCGCACCGACGCCGCCATAGCTTAGGTTCTCGAGGTCGGCCGCGGTCGAATGTTTCATGCCGCGCAGTTGCGCGCGCATCGTCTGGTCGAGCGCGAATGCGCCCCCGATCGCCGCCGCTGCACCCGCTGCGCCAAGGTAAAAATTCGGCGAGCGCAGTACGCTGTTATCGCTCGCGACATAAAGCGGCGAGGTCACCACATCGACCGCGTCCATCTGAATGTTGTCGGCGATGTATTTGAAGTCGCCCACCACCTCATCGGTGAGCAGCGTGAAGCCGGTATCCGGAGGCGGTTGCTGCTGGGCGAGCGCAGCAGGCGTGAGCATGACCATCGACGCAAGAACCGCCGCGAGCGCAATCATCGTAACTTTGATCACCTGGAACCCCATCGCTTTATATTACAATTTGTAGAAGCGAATCGCGTTGTCGGTCAGAATGTTGCGCTGCGAAGTTTCAGGGAGTTGGTCGATCGCAGCGCGCACTTCCTTCAGCACGCCGGGATAAGTGCAATCGAAATGCGGATAGTCCGAGCCCCATAGCACATTGCGCTCGACGCCCAGCCCGACTATCGCGCCCAGCGTGCTCTCATCGGGATCCATCGTGAGGTAGCACTGCTCGATGAAGTATTCGCTGGGCGGCTTCTTCAACCATGGCACATAGGTCCCCATTTTTTCGAAGTGGCCGTCCATCCGATCGAGCCAGTACCCGAGCCATCCGATTCCCGATTCGAGGAACGCAACTTTCAGGCGCGGGAATTTCGCCAGCACGCCTCCGCAGATCACATCCATGCAGGCGGCCTGTTGTTCGAACGGATGGCAAATCATGTGGAAGAAAAACGGATCGCGATAACGGTCGGCCCCCATGGTCGGCATCCGCGTGCCGAAGCTTCCATGCACTGCGACCGGGATGTCGAGCTCCTGCGCCTCGCGCCAGAATGGATCGTAGGCGGGATCGTTGAGGCGTCGGCCGTTGAAGGGGTTGGGCCGGATGAAGACCGCCTTGAAGTTCAACTCCTTGACGACGCGGCGCAGCTCGCGAATCGATTCATCGACGCTCTGCAGCGGCATCGGCGCGACGCCATATAGCCGTTTGGGCGAGGCCTTGCAGAAATCCGCCAGCCAGTTGCTGTAGGCGCGGCACGCCGCTGCCGCGAGAAGCGGATCATCGATATCGCCGTAAAGGAGCAGCAGCGACGGATACATCACCGCGACGTCGATACCCTCCGCGTCCATCACCTTGAGCCGCTGATGGGGATCGTAGCTGCCGGGCAGGACGTCATCCCACCTGAGCTTGCGCGCGCGTTCCAGATCCTCGAGGCCGCCGGGCACCATCGAGGCGGTGATTGGGAGCGAGGGACGGCTGCGATTTTCGCCGCCGATCCAGAGTTCATCGACGCCGTCGCGATTGCGGCGGATCTGGATCATCTGTTCGCGAAACGCGGGCTCGGTGTATTCCTCCCACACGCTGCGAGGTTCAACGATATGGCCATCCGAATCGATAATCTGCGACATGAGGGGTCCTCCGCTTATTCGGAGTGAACGTCGGCACGCTGGGGAAAGTCAAGCACGCCGATTATTCTGCCCCTTTTCCGAATCTCTCTCCCAGTTGGGAGAGGTTGGTCGCGAACATTTTGCGAGCGATCTGGCGAGGGACATTATCCAGCGCGTCTTCGCGCGATTATGGAATTCTTTCTCCGGTCTTCCCACTCCGTTCGCATACTCACGACCGACTTCGTCCATCGGGCGAGGGAGGAGGAAGATCTCCTAGCTCGATAAAATCCCTGATCCTCTCGAGCTGTCCTCCATTCCGAGTAACACCTCATGATCCCAAAAGCGTATGACCCTGAATCCTTCGGAGTTAAGCCATTTGGTTCTTCGCTCGTCGTACTCGATTCGATCGAGATGCTGAGAGCCATCGAGTTCAATCACGAGAAGTTTTTCGATCGAGCAAAAGTCGACAATATAGGGAGCCAACTGATGTTGGCCGTCGGAACTTTATGCCCATGAACCTGCGAGCACGCAGATGCGTCCAAAGCGCATACTCAGCGTCGCTCTGTTGGCGTCGGAGTCTTCGCGCATCGTCGCGCGGAAGACCTGCCCGCTTATCATCGTCTTCTGACATCAGCACCGATGCTCGCTAACCAGTAGTTACATCCGATGGAGAAGTTGTTGCAATCCTCCATTCCGAAATCTCTATCCCAACTGGGAGAGAGATTTCCGGAAATCGGCATCGACCGGATCTTCCCTCGCCCGGTTGGGCGAGGTTGGTCGTGAGTCTGCGAACGACCTGGAGTGGGACCTTATACAGTGCTCGTCATCGCGCGCGATTCAGGAATTCCGATCTCTGCTGATGGCACAGGCTTTAGCCTGTGTGCTCTCTCGGATCTTCAAGTACACAGGCTGAAGCCTGTGCCACATCGGACCAGCAGCGGAATTCCATAGTCGCGCGAGGACGCGCTGGGTAAGGTCCCTCGCCTGGTCGCGCGCAAAAAGCTCGCGACCAACCTCTCCCAACTGGGAGAGAGATTTCGGAGAGAGGTGCGGTCTCCCGAGGTGGCGCTTCGGTGCTGCTAGAGGGAGAATGTTTCAGCTAATTCGACCTGAATTGCTCGTCGCGCGGATGCCGATTGCCCCAAGCATGACTCTCCACCTGCTTGGATCCACCATTCGCATTTATTGACCAACAGTTGGCGGAGGAACGCGCTTGTTGAAGTTCGAAGCCGGAGATCGATTGCGAGCCGCGGCAGATCGCATTGCCGAAGCCACCCTCGCGCGCGACTACGCCCGCCGCCCGTCCCTGCTCGATCGCTACGGCGAACAAGGCCGGACCAGGTACAGGGAGGACATCTTATATAACGTGGCGGCGCTGTCGGCCGCCGTCGATGCGGATGATGTGGGCATGTTCTTGCGCTACGTCGGATGGCTGAAGATCGTGCTGATGCGCCGCGGCGTCGCCTGCGAGGACATCGCCGAGAGTCTCCGTCTGATGGGATCGGCGCTGGCGGAGGCGCCCAGCGATCTGTCCATCGGCGCGTCCTATTTGCAGGCAGCACAGGCGCAACTGGATGCGATGCCCGATGCAGTCGCGAGCTTTGTCGGCGGCGCGACCGAGGAACATCTGGTGGCACGAAGATGCATCGAGGCGCTGCTTCGCCTCGACGCCGCGGCCGCGCGCGAGAGCATGGAAAAGGCGCTCGCGGCCGGCATGCTGCTGGCGCGTATCTATAGCGGAGTACTTCCGCCCTTGATGCGCGAGGTCGGACGGCTGTGGCAGATGAACGAGATCAGCGTGGCGCACGAACATTATTGCAGCGCGGCGGTGCAATCGATCCTGAGCGGCTTTTATGGCCGCCTGTTTGGCGCCACGCCGAACCGCGGGCGCTCGATTCTGATTGCCTGCGTGGAGGGTGAGCAACACGAGATCGGAGCACGCACCGTCGCGGACGTCTTCGAGCTGAGCGGATGGCGCACCAGCTTCTTCGGCGCTAATTTGCCGCCGGGCGAACTGGTCACCTTGATGAAAAAGGCCGACTATACGCCGGATCTGATCGCGCTTTCGGCGACGATGCCGGCGCATATCACCAAGCTCGCGTCTACCATCGCGGCGATCCGCGACGGCTCCAACGTCCCCATCATGGTAGGCGGCTATCTGTTCCACGAAAGCCCGCGGTTGGCCGCGCGACTGGGCGCCGACGGATGCGCGGATGACGCCGAGGCAGCCGTCGCGATCGCAAACGGCTTGCTGGGCGCGGCGGCGTGATCCGATGAGCGCCCTCGAATCGACGGTGGTGGCGATCTCGTGCTTCACAGTCGCTGGTGGCGCCGCTTCCGCGCTCGAGGCGCGCTTCGCGAATCGCCCGCGGCTGGTCGATGGGCATGAGGGATTTCTCGGCTGCGAGGTTCTCAAGACCGGAAGCAATCCGGTCACCTTCGTTCTGATCACGCGATGGGTGAGTCGCGCCAAGTTGAAAGCCTATCTCCAATCGGATGACTTCAGGTTGGTGCACGCGGGCGCAGAGGCGGACGCCGATTTCAAGGTGTATGAGCTAGTCGCGACATGAAATCGTCATGCGACCGGCGCACTAATCGGCAGGGTCACGCAAAAAGTCGAGCCACGCCCTAGTTCGCTTTCGACCCGAATCCGGCCGCCATGCGCTTCGACGATCCGGCGCACGATGGCGAGGCCGAGTCCGGTGTTCTTTTCGTTAGCGGTGCTCTTGGTGCTAGTGCATGAGTAGGCCTTGAACAGCTTCGAAAGTTCATCGGGCGCGATGCCCTGCCCTTGATCCGCCACTGCGATCGTAACTTCGCCGGCGCCGCATCGCAGGGTGAGCGTAATTATGCTGCCGCTGACGGAAAACTTCAGCGCGTTGCTGATCAGGTTGTTGAGCACCTGCTGCATGCGTCTCGAATCGAGACTTAGCCGCGGCGGCTGTCCCTCGACTTCAAATCGAAGAGTGCATCCTTTTTTGTTCGCAAGGATCGTGTTGAAGGCGAGGGTCTGCCGGACCAGATCCTCGATGTCGATGGGTTGCAATTGGAGGTCGAGCCGGCCCGCATCGATCTTCGAAAAATCCAGCATGTCATCGATGAGCCCGAGCATGTATTCGGAGGAACTCGCGATCCGGGCGAGCAGTTCGCGATTCTCGGCGCTCAGCGAATCGGCCAGCTCCTCGCTCAGAAGGTCCACCATGCCGGCGATGACGCCGAGCGGATTGCGCAAGTCATGCGCGGCCATCCCGAGCATCTGATTCTTTTCGCGCACCGCGCTGGCGAGCTCGGCATTCTTGCGCGCCAGTTCGCGCTGCGCATTCGCCAGCTCGCTGTTCAGCCCCGCGAGCGCCTGCACGACGCGAGCATCGTCGCGCAGATGATCGCCATCATTGGCGCCGTGCGCACCGAATGCTTGGGGTTGTCGTTTGCGATCCAAGAAGGCCTCTCATTGAAGCAGCAGCTATCATGCCGCGAAAACGTCTGAGATCGGGACAGGTCGGGAAACAACGTCGCAATGGTACCGAATGATTACCTCGCAGGCAATCGACGCGCGCGATGGCCGGCCTTATCTTCATGACCATGGACAATCTGCACAGCTATATGCCGATAGACATCGACCCCGACGGCCTCCAGATTCTCATCGATGCCGGCTTCGTATGGGATTCGCGATTGCTCGCGTTTCAGCGCCGCCGCTCCATCATCGAGTATGGGTTCCTACGCGCTCAGCGGCTGGTCGTGAACTCTACTCTTAGTAGGGATGAACGCGTCGGCCAGCTCCAGCGCCTGAGGATTCTCATCAAGAGCCTCGACTAGGCGATACACCTCATTGCATGCGCGCGACGGTATTGCGATCATTCTAATGGGCCCCATTCACACCCGGATTCGGGTGCGGGCGAAGCTTAAACTTGCGGCCCCACATCATTTTGGAAAAGCGCATCCTCGTTGCCGAAGACGATCCCACCACCCGCGACGCATGGTCCGAGCTCATCGTCGCATGGGGCTATAAAGTCAAAACCGCCGAAAACGGCGAGATCGCCCTCAATGAGGTCGGCGCCTACGACCCCCACATCCTGCTGCTCGATCTCAACCTCCCGCGCAAAAACGGCCTCGCCGTGTTGCAGGAGCTCAACGACCGAGGCCTGCGCATCCCGACCATCGTGATTTCCGGCCAGGGCGAGATTCCCGACGTCGTCAAGACCATCAAGCTCGGCGCCTACGACTACCTGCGCAAGCCCGTCGACCCCGCGCATCTCAAGGTGATGCTGGGCAACCTCGCCGCCCACATCACGGTGGCCGAGGAAAACGAACGCCTGCGCCGCCGCCTGATGGAAGCCGGCAAGCTCGGCCCGATGATCGGCCAGTCGCGCGCGATGCAACAGGTGATGGTGCTCATCAAGCAGGTCGCGCCTACCTCGGCCTCGGTGCTGATTCGCGGCGAGAGCGGCACCGGCAAGGAGGTCGTCGCGCGCACCATCCATGAGCTATCGCCGCGCGCGCAGGGCCCCTACGTCGCCATCAATTGCGCCGCGCTGCCCGAGAATCTGATGGAGAGCGAGCTGTTTGGGCATGAGCGAGGAGCCTTCACCGGCGCCGATCGCCGCCGCGAGGGATGCTTCGAGCTGTCCAACGGAGGCACGCTGCTGCTGGACGAAATCGCCGAGATGAAGGTCGAGTTGCAGGCGAAGTTGCTGCGCGTGCTGGAGGCGGGAACGCTGCGCCGCGTCGGCGGCACCGTCGATGTGCCCCTCGATGTCCGCGTGCTCGCGTCCACCAATCGCAACGTCGAGCAATCGATTCGCGACGGCCGCTTTCGCGAGGACCTCTATTATCGCCTCAATGTTTTTTCCATCGAGCTGCCCACGCTGGATCGCCGCCGCGACGACATCCCCCTTCTCGTTGATCATTTCATTCGCGAGCTGGGCCCGCAGATGAAAAAGAATATCCATGGCGCCGACAACGATTGCCTGCAGGCGCTGAAGGAGCGGCGATGGCCCGGCAACATTCGCCAGTTGCGCAACGTGATCGAGCGCGCGCTGGTGGTGAGCCGCGGTCCGTTGCTGAGTGTGGGCGATTTGCCGCCCGAGTCGCCGGCGGGACCGGAAGCGGCGCCATCGTTCGAAATTCGCCTCGGCAGCAGCATCGAGGAGGTCGAAAAGGATCTCATCGTGCGCACGATTGACCTTACGGATGGGAACAAGGCGCGCGCCGCCGAGATTTTAGGGATTAGTCTGAAGACGCTTTATAATCGGCTCGAGCGGTATCAGTCCGAAATCCGGTCCACGAAGCTCGCCTAAGATCGAAGGAGATCGATCTGCCCAATGCCGATGTTCAGCGCACCTTCACAAGAAGTAATTCGCAATACGCATTTTGCGCCTTAAACTAAATCACCGGGGCCGTACGCGATAAGCAACTGTTATGTCAGTGAAAGCAAGGCCGCGGTTCCTCAGGTCATAGCGCATCTCTTCACGTATCGGCGCCGTCTCGTTAAGATCCGATATCGTAAGGATGAGCGTAAATGCTACACCATCCGCCGGGAATTTTGCGTTAGCGCGCAGCAAACTCTCTAAAGACAACCTCCAATTCGACGAATTGCCGCGCCCATCACGCATGGACACGTGATACCGTTTAAGCGGTGACCATTTGAGGCCTGTCTTAATAAGGTAGCTTTCAGATTTGTTCATTCCCTGCGGGACATCGCCCGCATCGTGGTTCAGGCGGCTTTCCCACGTAGAGTCGCTATCGTCGTTCACCTTCTCTTGGTGTAAGTGTGCCTCGAGCTGAACCCGGATAGCCTCTTCGCGATGATCGGGATCGATCGGAGGAGTATAACTCAGCGTCACCTCCGCCCTACCTCTGCATGAGCCGTCGCCGCCCACCAATGATCTCGGCCATACAAAGGGAAATTCCAGTTGCTGCTTGGCCAGTAATCGATCGCTAAAAACGAGTGTCACTGAATGTGGCTCATCATTTAAAATCTCATCCGCCGGCGGCGCGATGCCGAATCCGACGAACTCACGGGAAATGTGACGGAGAGCGCGGCGCTCGAGGACCTCGGGCCGCTTCGCTCTGTGAACTGGCAAAGCAAGCAACATCTCTCGGGGCGTTCGACGCGCGAGCCTTTGATCGAGAGTAGCAATCGTCGCGGCGGTCAGCGGTGCGGCAAAGCTCGTACCACAATTGTGCATTGCCTGGCCGTTCACGCTTAGCGAAACCAAGCCGGTTTTACTGGTCGAATCTGCACCGCCGAAATGTGCCAATTCTGGCTTGCGCGCTCCACCAACGCCCGGCCCGCGGCACGTATACGTCGTCGGCATCATTGCGACATGCCCAGTCACTCCTGGGGGATTAACTGCGCCCACAGTAATTCCGAGAACATGCTCGGAGGGAGCGGTAATTTTCTGATTGTCTGAGGCGAAGGAAGCCAGCATCACCGCCGCATCTTCGGCTTTTTCTGGCCACGGAGGACGAGAAGTAGACAAGTTCCCCGCCGCTACAACGAATATAACGTCATTTGCTCGGGCGACTCGATCCAAACGATCTGCCGAGAGGGAATACGCCAATCGGGACGATCTTGGGGGCCCTATCGCGAAGCTTAAGTTGAAGATTCTCACTCCGTAATCTCGCTTCGCGACCTTAACCTTCTCGTCGAGAGTGTCGAACAGGTCCTCGATATCGGGATAGTAAGCGCCACGCAGTTCCCGACGCGGAAAGAGATCCAGATCGTAGAACTTGCAACCCATTGGCTCAATCGCTGCGCTCAAGGCTGGATTCAGGGAGCTGCCAGCGCTAACCAATCCGGCGATAAAGGTACCATGTCGTTCGTCGCGATCGTTGGAAGGCACCAAGCCTGAGTCACCCGCTTTCCATTTGTCCAGCGAAGGTGAAGATGCAACACCCCCATCTACAATTGCCACGGTTGGATAGTCGAGATTCCCGACCGGACCTTGTAGCGTGACCTTTCCTAGCTTAGTTCCTCCCGTCGCGGGAGTCGTTTCAAGAATTGGCGGCAGCTCAACTGAACGAATGAGAGTTTGTTCGGCGAAAAAGGCGAGTAATTCTGTGTGGCGGTTCAGCGCAAGATCCGCTCGGACACCCCGCATCGCTTGAGGCAGGGAAGCTTCTGCCATCACAGTCGATCGGCCGTCTTCAAGGAAGGGCAGCTCAATAAGCCTTCGTGCATCGCTCGTGAGTTGGACGGATAGCGCGAGGCTAGGTTCGCCAAACTGCGTGGTCATCGTCGAAGGTAAGAATGGACGGATCAATAGCCCACCACTCAGACCTTCCAGACCACGCCGGAACTGGGCCACCATAAGATCAATGGCATCCGGACTGACACTACGATCAGGCCGAAATAGTTCGACAATGTATCCGCCGATAACGTTAGGATGGCGCATCCACTGCACGGCTTCGTCGGCTGAGAACTTGACTTTGTCGGCTCGATCGTGAAGTTGGATATCGTCGATCCCGCCAAGTTCGCTGCGATAACCGGACACGCGCGCCTCGGTCTTTCCAAACTTGTTCTCGACAAGTCGCGGCGTTAATTCCGCTTTGGTTTCAATAATGTTGGCAAGACGTTCGAGGGCGGCAGGAGTGGCCTGAAACAGCAACTCGCCAACCTTCTCCGTGCCGACCAATGCAAAGCTATTGGATTGACTAAACAGATTGTTTAGTGGCCGATAGCTTTTCGCCAGCGCTTCCTCTCTTTGGCGTACCTTTATGAAGCCGCCCGGCTGTTTTATCCGGCGGAGTCTCGAAGCTACGCTCTCGACGCGCGTCTTGAGCCGCGTTTTGTGTTCTGCGAAGGCCTTGTTGTTTCCCTGGAAGAAGTCCTTGGAGCCACCCCCGAACGGTCGAGGCTCAGGTAGTTCGATGAAGCGCTTTGTGTCCAAGAACACTTGGATCGGTCGCAGATTTGACGCCTTCTTAGCCATCGGCGGTCGCCTCCGTTGCGTCGTCAACCTCGCTATTTCGGCCAAGGCGCGAGACCGCACTTTGAGAGAGGCCGAGGATTGCGCCGCGTTCGACCTGATTCATTCCAACCTTCTGTAGCTCCTGGCTTAGCGCGTTGACTGGACCGCTGAGCAAGCTCGCCCGGTTGGCGGTAAACATACGAGCGTTAAGAGCGGCCTGACGACGCAGCCCTTCGAGGATGAGGTGAGTGCGCGTTGGCTTCCGCTCTTGCTGCCGACCTTTTCCATTCCCGACTTCTGCTCTAACCGAGTTCTGAAGCACTGAAAACCGCTTGCTAGCATCTACTAATATTTCGATGTCAGCTCCGCTCATACCTTCGGTCGCCCAGACCAACAGGAGCATCTCAGCTGAACTTACTGTGATCGGGGACAAGAAATTTCTCAGCATTAGTTCGCGCGCACCCGAGTCCGGCTTCGGTATTTCAATTCGTGAATCAAAGCGCCGCCAGACAGCAGCGTCGAGGAGATGCTCGTGATTTGTGGCGGCGATCGTGATACCGTTCCCATTCCTTGAGTCAAGCGATTGTAGCAATGTGTTGACGACTCGCTTGATTTCACCGATCTCTTGTGCGTCGTCGCGCGCTTTGGCAACAGCGTCGAACTCGTCAAGGAAAAGCACGCATCGGTAGCGGTTGGCGAAATCGAAAAGAGCGCCAATGTTGCGTGCCGTCGTGCCCAAAAATGAGGACATCAGGCCATCTAGCCGGACTTCAACACAGGGCAGACCGAGTTGACACGCCAAATAGCGAGCTAGCTTTGTCTTACCAACGCCAGGTGGACCATAAACTAAGCAGCGCATATGTGCGTGGGCACCAATGCGCGCTAAGGCCTCAATGTGCTTCCACTCCGCTAGGAGATCGCCTATCGCCGCACTCAAAGATGCGTTGAGGATCGGAGCGCCCACCGGATTTCGTGCTGGAAAAATTACACGAGCTAATGGTGTGCCGGTTTCCCGATCCGTCGGTAACGGTGTTAACGGCGACAGTGTTTCACCGGGCAATCGACTGCGCGCCGCTTCGGCAGTCGATCTCATCTCCTCCATCGCCAGGGGCGCCATCGCATGACGTCGCCCGGCACGCGATAAAAGCCTATTGAGCTTCGCCGCCTGATTTTCACTGGATTTTGCCAGCACATCGCGAAGTCGCTCGATCTGTTGAGTGGCGCGTGGTGCGTCGCCGTCGAGAGCGATGCGCGCCAAGGTTAAAACTATGTCGAAATTGTCCATAATATGTCTTAAATCGGGAGAATTATGCATGCTGATTGCAGTAATATGCGCTTTGATTATTCGGAATGCAAGAAGCTGACGTCATCTGCCGAAAGTGTTTATTTTCGAGGATCGGGTTGCCGGATTAAGAAGGGACGTTCCGCCTTCGAGGAACCTTGGTATCGAAATGTTGCCCTGAACAATTCGACTTGGTTCTGCGGTGATAAGATTCTCTCTGCGACCGGCGTGCCAGCCCTGCCGGGGGGGGCGGCTCTCCGGAATCCTCGATGCGCGACCCGCCATCGGCGGGAGCGCCTCCGCATTCGATTCCCGCATAGGAATCATTAATACTATCGGCTAAGCTTACTCCGCATCCAATCAGTCCCTGGAAGCAGGTGAAAACTTACCTCGCACGGACGTACTTGATGAGTTTTCGCGCCAAGCTCGCTCTGGTTTTCGCCTCACTCCTTATCGTGGCGGTCACCGCCATTAGCGCGCTTGAATTCGAGCGCACCACCCGCATGATGGTGTCGAACCTGAGCGATACCGGCGTCGCGCTCGCCAATCAAATCTTCGAACAGATGCGCGTGGCCCTCACCCAGCATCACGGCGACCCGGTCGTGACCTTGCACACTGACCCTGCCATTGCGTCATCATTGAGATCCGCGCAAGCATTCACCAAAGGCGTCGTGTATGCGCGTATCGTCGGCGTCGATGGTTCGCTGATCGCCGGGACGCCGCTCGGGTCGGAAACCGATTCGCTTCCCGTTCGTCCCTTCGAGGAGCTGTCGGGGGATGTCGGCGGATGGTTCCCGATGGGGCAACTGCGCACGTTGTGGGGGGACAGGGTGTATGAAATCAACCGCCCGATTGAGATGAACGGGCGGCCATTCGCGATGATCAAGATTGGGCTTTCGACCGCGCTGATCGAGCGCGAAGTGCGCGCGACGCTGAAGGGAATCGTCACGGTGGCGATCATCGGGGTGATTCTGGCGCTCATCGGCGGCGCCATCGCGGGGGCATTCTTCCTGCGGCCGGTGGCGGCGATTGCCAGTGGCGTCGAGGAGTTGGCGACCGGGAGGAGCGGAGACTTTCAGGTGAGCGTCCCGGCCCATGATGAGTTCGGAACGCTGGCGGAGAAGTTCAATCAATTATCGAGGCGAATAAAAAACGATCGCGCGCAATGGGACACCGAGCGCGGGCAGTTCTTCAACATCTTCAGATCGATTACCGACGCGCTGTTGCTCCTCGATGCGCGCGGGCACGTGTTGTTCGCCAATGGCGAGGCGCAGGGGAAGCTGGGGCTTCCGGCGGGTGGGGCTTCGGACGGCAGGCCGTTGAGTTTGCTGCTGGGAAAGGACCATCCACTCAATCGAATGATCGAGAACGCTTATGTCATCGGAAGCGAAGTCCGCGACGTCGCGATGGAGCTGGGGCGGGGCGCGACGGCATTGCGTGTATTAGTGTCAATTTTCTCATTAGGGCAAGGCCCAGAGCCTCCAGGCTTGTTGGTCATCGTAAGGGATCTTGAGCCTGTTCAAGAATTGGAGAACGTAGTCAACTATAGTGGCAGACTCGCGCGCCTCGGCGGTCTGATATCGGGCGTCGCCCATCAGATTCGAAATCCACTCAATGCGATGAATCTGCAACTAGAGCTCCTCAACGAGGAGGCCGCGCAAGGGAAGCCGGTTGAGGCGCGCGTGATGAAGGTGCGCAGCGAGATCATCCGCCTCGACGAAGCGATCAGCGCACTGCTGCGATTTATGCGGCCCGAGCAATTGAAGCTTGCGGATATCGAGCTGGGCGATTTATTGCGCGAGGTTGGGAGGGAGGTTGAGCGGCCGGGAATTACGGTAAAATATACGCTGGATACGACCGCTTCGCGGGTTACCGCCGATCGCGCGCTACTTGGCGAGGCGCTACGAAATATCGCAAAAAATGGCGCTGAGGCGATGGCGAATGGCGGCGAAATCGAGTTCGAGACGCAATTGTCTGACGACGGCTTCGTGGAAATTTCCATCAAGGATCATGGGCAAGGAATCCCGGCCGAGCATCTCAGCCACATCTTCAATCTGTACTATACGACCAAGGAAGGCGGCACCGGACTGGGTCTCTCGCTAGCCCTGCGCGCGGTCGATCTGCATTACGGCATGATGGAAGTTCAATCGAATCCGGGAGCTGGAACAATCGTCAAAATAAAGCTTCCCGGGGGAGATACGCTCGCGCAGCAACTGCCCTCCGGCACGGCCATTCATTAGCGACGACGACTTCATTTTGTGAGACGAATACCGTCATCCACGGCTCTCTCGATAGTTTTGGCAACTATGCTTGCCTCCTGCTCGCCCTTATATGTCGATTGGGAAAACCACACGATTCGTACCGCGCCTGACAACGCCATCCAGGAAAGCACCATCCCATCGACCGCAACGCGAAGCGACAGTGTCACGGCCCATCGACAAACAGCTTCGTTGCACCCGCGCAAACACAAACCGCCTACCGCCACTCCCGACATGGAAGAGATGACTATCGAGCCCGATACCACGGAAAATTCTCAACCGCCCTCGGCTGTTTCGACAATCTCGATGGCGACTCCGGGCGACAGCTCCGGTAGCGCCGAGAAGGCGATCGACGCTACCAGCCGGCGACTCGAGGGCTTCAAACGCAGCCGACTAAGCGGCTCCACGCTTGCTACCTATGATGAGGCCCAAGGTTTTCTGAATCAGGGCAAGCAGGCCCTGGCCGAGAAGGACTACGTCGCGGCATCAGGCTTCGCACAGAAAGCTTCGGCCCTTACCGATCGCCTGCAAGCGACGGTGACAGCGCGATAGACTTCCTTAATCGTCGAAGAGCGTCGCGCGCCACTCTCGGTGGGTTCGCTGGCGATAGACGCTTTACTCAGGTTTGCGGCTGCGAAAATCCCGTATCGCTCGATCGCGAGCGTCTCCCAACGCCGCCGAGAATGCCTCGCGCATGATTCTCATAACCAGCCATCGAAAGCGGATGCCCCGCGAATTGAGGCGATCGAAAATCTCTATTACGTCGCGAAATTCGTGCGACACCGAGTTGATGAGCAAAGCCTTGTCGCGAAGTCCCGCCACTCGAATCAGCCGCGCAAACACTTCTTCCTCGGTCACATATTCCGCATGTCCTGCGGATTTGGCGCGTGCTGCGAGCGTCTGAAGTTGGAGGCGCCCTTGTCCGGTATGCGAATCGTTAGCAAGAATCCGCGGCACCGGGATGAAACGGGTTTCATCCATCGCCTGATGCTCGGCCAGAAATCGCGAAAATCCTCCGCCCTCAACGTCGAAGCGGATGTCGTAGCGCGCGGTCACCCTTCCCCACTCCGGCTCTGGACGCCTTCCCCACCACCGGGGCCGTTTGCCGAACAGCAAGCACAACGAGGTCAGCCGTTGCTGGCCGTCTGCGATCCACGAGCGCAAACTTTCGGCTGCGGCGCCGGGCGCGGTCCACAGCAGAACGAAGCCGGTCGGATAGTTGCGCCATAGCGAGTCGGCCAGCATCGCCGATTGATAAGGCTTCCATACGAAGCCGCGTTGAAAGTCCGGCATATCCCACCAGCCACTGACGCACCGATCGACCGCGTCGGCCAACCTGATAGTGTCGAAACGGTAGGCTGCGTCTTGCGCTCGATCGGTGTCGTCATCGATTGGCGCGGGCGCTTTGGATATCAACAAATTGCCGGTAGATGACGCGCGCTCGTCCGCTGACCGGAGCTGTGGTCTTAGGCGCATTGGAACTTACATCGATTCATGGTTTTTGGTCGGAAAGTTCTCGCGCAACCCCTTCGAGCGATCGCCCCGCAAGGCCTTTGGCCGAGGCAAAGTCGAGCACTTCATCGAAGTGAGAGAACGTGCCGCCGCGCTCGATGAATCGTGAAAGTCGGCGCAAGCGAACATCCTTGGGATGAGCAAACGCGAGAATCGGCATGCCTAGCGACGCGAGCGCGATCATCCGGTCGCGGCTCAGAAAGGCTGCTTCATAGCGATGAAGGAAGCGCAGGCCCGATTCGTGGACACATGACTCTTTGGTGTAGCGCAGATACTCAGGCATCCCGGCGTCGCCCTCATCATGACGAGGCTGCTCCGCCGCGGCGAGAAATCCTTCGTTGAGAAGTAGTTCCTCGGCGCTCCGATGCGCGCGCTCAAAGGGGAAAATGATGATCGGCTGAAGTTCAACGCCATAGCGCCTCGCATTGATCGCCATTGCGCTTTTGCCTGCTTCCATATCGGCCACCGGACCATCGATCTTCTGATGATCGACGTGACGATGCATCCCATGCCAAAGGAATCCGGCGCCGTGGCTCTTCAGAATTTCCACGTATCGCTTGCTGATGCGCAGGCTGGTCGGAATCCATGCGCAATCGAGGTGCAGGTTCGCGCAGCGGCTTTCAATGTGCCCGAAGAAAGCTTCCAGCATCGATTCGTTGCCGTAGTCGTATCCGAGCGGGATATCGTCGATCGTCAGGTTGAAGGGGATCGGAATGGAGAGGTCTCGGCCGGCGGCCCGCTCCACTGCAATCAGAGCACTGGCATTGGCGCAGCGCTGAACCGGATCGGCAAGACGCCAGATGAGCGGGCTATCGGCAGTCTCGTCATCAGGTTGAACATCGCAAATGACCGCGCCCTTTCCTAAGCGGTAAGCGAACACGACCGGAAACTCCGCGCCGTCTTCGTTGCGCGCAAGGAGAATCGGTTCGGCGGCGCCGCTTATGTCGCAAGCGCAGTTGAGTGAACCACGCAACGGAGTTTCCTCGCCGCGCAGTACGGTCGGAATCATCGCATGACTGGTGAAGCGATAATCAGCGACGATCGTGGCGCGCCCAACCGTGAAGGACGAGTCGAGCAAAGGCGCGAGATTGTAGCGGGCGCCTTCGCATACGCCACCGCGTACATATAGGGTCGCACCACTATTGATCGATGCACGGAGGGTCTCGCGATCGCGCGACGAGATCCGATCGAGAGTTGCAAAGCTGATGGCGATTAGCGCATCGCTACCAAGCCGCGCGGACGGCATCCAACCTTCAGCGCCTGCCCAGGATTGCACCTCGAGGCCGCGCAATCGTGCGAACTGCGTCGCCAAGGACGGCGCGCAGTCGCGGTAGTTACCGATCAGCGAGCAATTTTTGTTCGCGCTGAGATTCGGCATGCGTTCCTGGCTCAGGTTGCGCGGCTTGTTCTTTAAGTTCCGCGGCCCGGCGCTGATTGGAATCGAGGACAGCCTCCAGTAGCGGGGCAACCTCGATTTGCTGCAACAGGTTGATGTTCGGAATTACGCAGTGCCCGCCGATGAAACCGGGGAAGTAGCGCTGGCGCGGCAGGAACCCGACTTCGTCGAAAAACTCGATAGCTTCATCATAGTCGCCGCCCACGCGTTGGACGTAGCGATTGAACTCCTGCGCCCATGCGATGATAACTCCGAAGTAAGTGGTCTCGCCAAGCTTGGCGACTTCCAGGCTCTCCGGCTTATCCAGCTTGCGCGTCTTCATTCCATGGTCTTCGAAATGCGCCGCGGCCTTATCCGCCCACTCTTCCTCGCTCGCAGCGACAAACTTCACGTAATGCAACAGATCCTTCGCCATCTTCACGTGCTTGCCACGCACTGGGCTATAAGCGACTGGACTTGCGGTTTTTTCCGAAATCGATCTGGTGGTACCCGGCAGCACCGTGCTGTTGATGATGGTCAGCTCGGGTTTGAAGCGGCGAATATACTCAATCGCCAATGGTTCGAATTGGGCGGGCGAGTTAAACGGGATGCAGATATGCATTACCCCGATCGGATCGCTGAACTCGCGGCGTTCGATATCGTGCCGGAGGACCGGATGCTTTTGCTCGAGCACTTCGGCCAGAGCGGCGCCCACTTCACCGAGTCCGACCACGAGAGTTTTAGTTTTCCTGGACATCATCCCTCCATGCGCGCGCTTGCCACGCCACCTGCCTTGCGCTTCTCGATGCTCGCAGGGTTTGCGCTTTCACGGCGCGGCAAAATTGAGTCAATCGCCCGGTAGAACTCCCCACGCTGATTCGGCCAACTGATGCGATCCACCACCTTGCGGGCGTTCTCGGCGTAGCCTCGCCGCAGCTCCGGCGAGCGGTAGAGCTGCTCGATGGCGCCGGCCAGATCGTTAATGTCGCCCGGTTTGAAAAAGCGCACCGAGCCGTCACCGAAATAATACTCGACTGTTTTTAGCCTGGGTGCGATGGCCGGGATTCCCATCATCGCAAACTCCAGGAGCTTTACCGGAAGCATCAGATGAGTCGCGCTGCTTTCGCGATTCGGCACCAGTCCGAGATCCGCAGTTCGCAATACCTTGGGCAATTCCTCAATCGGAATCATGTCTTTGAAGATTACCCGATCCTGCAAATTGAGTTCCGTAACCAGACGACGGATCTCGCCCAAGTAATCGCCGGCGCCCAGCGCCAGTAGACGCAGTTGCGGAATCCTATCGCGCAGCAGGCCTACCGCACGCACCGCGAGGTCTAGCCCCATCCGATGCGTGATAGTGCCATGGCAAACGACGGTGAAGAAATCAGGATCCTTGGCTGCTACGCCATCGGCGACGAAGATCCGATCATCGGGCGAATTGAGCACGACCTTTATCTTGTCGGCCTTGATCCCGTAATCGGCGAGGCGTTGGCGATGAGGTTCATGGACCGCCAACACCAAGTCTGCCCAATGTGCGCTCAGCCGCTCCTCCATCTTCATGATGGGAACGCCGATCGCACCAAGCCATCCGGGAAATTTGTCGCGATACAACTCGGGCATGGTGTCGTGAACGTCGAGCACCAGCTTGGTCCCGGCGCGGCGCAGCGGAAGCGCCGCAAGGATCGCAGCGTCCGGCATGGTACAAACGATCGCGATGTCATAGGGGCGATCGCGCGAAAGCTCCATCGCCTTGCGAGCTGCGGCGACAAAGAAATTCACATAGCTTTTCAGATACGATGAACGGCTCGAACCGCGATAGCGAGGTATTTCCAGCCCGACGACGTTGACGCCGTTGATAAGACCGGTCCTTCCCGCGGCCAAGGTTATCGCGTCAACCTGATCGCCACGCCGGGCCAATGCCTCGGCGTGCCGTTTGACGCGGCCATCATGAATATACGTGGTGTAGGCAATAACTAACGCGCGGGCCACGTAGCAGTCTCCTTTAGCCGGCAAACGATTCCTCGCTGACGCGCCGCGCGACTGCACGGCGAGCGCCGAGGCCTTCGATAGAGGGCTTTCCGTCTTTGATAGTAAGTTTCATCTGCGCACGTTCGCGCCACCATTCCGCGACCTCGAGTGGAAGCGCGCGCCAAGCGTCGAAATCAGAGAGCACTTTCAGCAGTTCCTCATACGCCGGCAGATTCTGGTCGTCGCACGTGTAGTCGGGATGCGTCAGGGTGAGAATCATTCCACCCAGTGACTGGATCCAATGGGCTTTGGTCACCCAGAGCGACACGGGATTGCGCCGCACCAGATGAATCATCGTGTGATCCTGCGGCAGCGTATAAGGCAGTTCGACCATCTCCGAGAGAAAGAATGGAAACAGGCTGCAGGTTCCACCGGGTTGCGGCTCGTAAGGATCGGTGTCGGAGAAAGTCGAGTCGTAGTCGAACGACATCGTGCCGATCCATTCGGCGTTGCGCAGCGTCGAAGGGCCGCGAAAGCCGCGCAGGTCGTGCTCCCCGGCGAGGCGCTCGACCAGCATCTTGCAGACCTCGAAATCATGACGGCTGCGAAACATCCGGCCGTCATGCGCGAGTCCATGCGCACCGATCTCGAAGCCGCGCTCCCGCAGCCGCTCGAGCACCTTCCAGTCGATTGGATACTGGGCGAGCGGAAGATTCCACGAGGACTTGAATCCGTAGCGCTCCTCAAGGTCAGCCATCCGCTCCATGCGTGCGAATCCCGCGGGGCTCTCGACGTCGTGGGTTAGTGACACGCAGCATCGTTTGCCGCCCGGCCAAAACGCGATGTGCCATGGATCCTGCTGACCGATAACGTTGAGGCTGGCGCGAAGCCAGTGGTGCCACAGGTCCACCAGCGCGGTCTCGCACGGCCAATTGGGGAAGACGTCGCGCAGGCGGGTGCGCACCGCCGCATAGTTGATCCAATGGCGGACCGTTAACGGTATGAATCTCTTGATCCGGTAGTAAGTCATCACGGTTGAGGACGGTGTCCGCTTGTAGGGCGACATGTACTCTTCGAAGAGAAAGCGGCGTATCAAAGGTTCCGATTCTTCGATGGTCTGCTCGAGTTGTGCGCGATAGTTCTCCGGAAGTTTCCAGAATGAGAAAGCATCGTTCCTGCATTCGACGGTCTCCCCCCTGAGGTCGTTAGTGACCTCAACACCGCTGCTCGATGCGATGCTTAGCGCCATACCGACTCCATCATGAGAAGGCGTCGCAACTGCTGCCTGCGAATGTACTTAACCAAATCCGGCGACGCGGTTTTCTGATTACGCCGCAGATAGCCTTCGAGATAACCCGCCAGCAAATACATTCCTCCAATGACCGGTGGCCATGAAAGTCCGCGCTTGGCGGCCCGCATCATCAGGAACAAAGGATGATAGCCCACGTTATACGCGGCACGGCCCGCAGCCAGATTACCCTTAAGGTAGCCGCCAGCTGAGCCCTGAGGCCGATGATGATAGGCGCGAATATGGCGGAAACTGCGGCTCTTGTAGCCCAGCATCATCGCGCGCGCCTCATCCAGGGTGTCCCAGCCTAGCCCGCTCGAGAGTCCTTCGATCGCTTCGAAACATGAGCGCGAGTACATCTTGACCGCGCCGCGAGTATGAAAGCCAGGCGAGCGGATTTCGCGCCATGCGCTTCCCTCGGGCTCGAACAGGGTCGCGCCCGCGATCCCTAGCGCAGGATCGCGTTTGAACTCGGCCGCGAGGAGCTCAGCGAAATCGGGCTTGAAGCTGGTGTCTGCATCGATGCGCAAAATGGCGTCGTAATCCTGCCATACTTCTTTGGGCAGAAACTGCATCAGGATCGATTCTCCGCCCGGCAGCCTTTCGCGTCCGATCGGCAGATGTTTCACATCGATCCATGGGTAGGTCACGGCCGCCTGGTCGAGGATCTCCGCGGTTGCATCGGTGGATCCATCGTCAATGATAATCCAGCGCGCCGGCTTCAGGGTCTGCGCCGCCATTGAGGCAATCAGCCGCGGTAGGAAACTCTCCTCGTCGCGCGCGGGGGTTATCGCGATGTATCGCATCTTGCTCATGCCATGTACCGATAGAGCGCTTCGCCCAACACTCGGGTGACGGGAAGAGGGAGTCGCTTCCAAACCGCAGAGACAACGTTGGCGGGACCGCTCAAAACCTCCGAGCTGATATTGCGTGGCGCGGTGGGAAAAAACGCATAGGGGAGCGGGCGCGAGACGCATCCGAGGTCCGCCTTGGAGCGCACCAGTCCCTGGTTGCGCATGTCGCAGCGGCCGAAATCCATCGAAGCGGCTTTGCCCGCGTGCGCCTCGATCATCTTCGATACCAGCAAATGATTGGCGCCGGGATGGCCGTTCTCGATTCGCGCGCCCCACTTGTAACAAAGCTGGTCGCCGCTGCGGAGCAGCACCAAGCCTGCATGATCGCGTCCTTCAAACCTTGCAAACCAGACTTCGAAATCGTTGCCGGGGGCAAACTTCTCGTGGACCGTCGCAAAAAACTTGAAGGGTTGTGGCGGCACACCCAGCCGACGTCGAGTTTCGAGTTGGAGATCGTAGAAACGCGCGACGTAGCTCGCGTCGGTCCCGCAATCGATCTGGACCTTCTCCTTGGTCGCGCGCTTGATGCCGCTTCGAACTGTGCGGCTGAGGGCCGCGTTGATCTCGGCTAGCGGACGTCGCAAATCGAGCGTCCAATGCCCGAAGCAATCGACATTCTTCCATGGCTCCGGTCCCGCCGCTCCCCGGATTTCGATCGAGCCGGCCTGATTGGACGAAATGAGCGCGCGCATGAAATCCGCGCGCGATTCGTCGTCGATAGCGAGCGGCTCGCCGCAATCGGAGAATGGAATCGATACCAAGCGCGTCGAGAACAATTTTTTCGAGCGCGCGAAGACTGCCGCAGCGCGCAATTCGTTTTGGCGATGAAGCGTCGCGACCTCGAAATCAATCGCATAGGAGCCGCGCAATGCCTCGATCCATGGCTCGCAATGATAGAAAGAGGCACCGGGAAATTGCGCCAGCGAGGCTCGCCACATCGGAAGCCCCTCGGACCATGGCGTCATATTCAATCCGTCGCGCACAAGGCTGCTCGAGCGCTCGGCCACAGCGGTCATTGCAGGCGGCCGAGCAAGCGGCCGGTCGAAAGAGGCGCCGGTCGTTTCATTTGTCAGCGAAGCTTTCATCGAAGACGGATCTTCCATCCTTATGCGGCCTGCGAGGAGGCCGGTTTGAACGCCTTCGTGATCATGTCGAGGAACACCGAAGCTTCCATCCACAGAAAAACTGCCAGCGCGGGGAGAGCCTCTGCGGCTAACACCGGCACCCCGTTCATTCCAGCCGCGTACGCCAATTCTTTTCCAGCCAAGGCGGCGATCCCGCATACAATCGCGAGCTTCAGGCCCGGCAGCGCCGCGCCCAGCAAGCGCGCGAGCGTGGTATCGATGAGCTTCGCCGCGAGCGACAAACCAATCAGGCTCACTGCGCCTTCAACCACCGCCATGTCGGCGCTGACTCCGCCGAGTCCGGTAAGTATCGCGAGCGGCAGCACCGTCACCACGATCAGGATCAGACGAATCCCATGGGTCCACATGTCGTAGGAGGGATGATCCTTGGAATAAAATACCGAGCCGATGCCGATACGCAGGCCCATCAGGGTGAAGCCAATCGACAGCAAACGGATCGGCAACACCGCTGGCATCCATTTCTGCCCGTACACGAAGCCGATAAACTCGGGCGCTGCGATCGCCGCCATCGCCATGATCGGGAGCACAAAGCGCGCGATGTATCCGGTGAAGTCGGTGAAGGCATTCGCCATCTGCACGTTGTCGTCCTGCACTCGCGAGAAGGCCGGAAAGGTCACGCGACCCGCGACTCTGAAGAGCCGATCGGGCACGAAGCGCAGCAGATCCCACGCCATCCCATAAAAACCGAGTGCGTTGCTGCCGAGGAATCTGCCGACCAGCAGAAAATCCGCGTTGGCGGAACAGCAGTAGATCGCTCGTGCGCCCCATACGCTGGTGGTGAAGCGGCCGAAATCCCGCGCCGCCCACACTCGGGGCCACGCGAGGGTGAAGCGGCGATCGGTCACCCACAATGCTATGGAGTACGCTACAATGCGTGCAGAGAGCGCGCCCGGCAGGCTCCATCGAGGATACCCTCCGAGCAGGATGAGCAACGCGGCCGCGAGGAACACCATCTCGGCGAAGACTTCCGCGCTCGCCAGCGCGCCGAAGCGCATCTCGCGCCGCAGCCGCGCATTCGAAACCATCGCGGTTCCTTGACACACAATCGGGATGCACATCAGCCGGATGTAAGGCGCGATGCCCGGCATCACCATCAAGCGCGCGACTAACGGCGCTGTCACATACATAATGACCGCCATCGCAAGGGAGACAGCCACGCTGAGGCACCATCCGGTCGACTCATGCTCAGGCAGAAGCTTGCGGCGTTGGATGAGCGCTTCCGGGATCCCGTTCTCGACCGGGATCAGCGCGAAGTACATAACGATGAGAAGAACCCGGAAGATGCCGAAGTCATTAGGCATCAGCGCGCGCGCGAGGACCACCATCCCGCCGACGCGAATCGCTTGCAGCGCTATCTCCGCGAACACATTGTCGCGCACGCTCCGGGCAAACCCCTGCCACAAGCTGCTTCCCGTGTCCGCGGAATCCGCCGGCTGCGGGACGACGAATTCGGGCTTGGCGCCTAAATCGTCAAGTGGCGGCAATGGCCGCGCTGCTCCAGACTGCGGTCTCATAGACCCTCGCCGCGAAGCAGAACCGGTACCGTACGAGCGAGAATCTTGATGTCGCTGATGAGCGACCAATCCTCGATGTACTTGACGTCAAGCCGGACCATGTCGTCGAAGGACAGCCGATTGCCGCCGCTCACCTGCCATAGGCCGGTGATGCCCGGGACTGCATCGAGGCGGCGCCGATGCCATCCTTTGTAGAGTTCTAATTCGTAGGGAAGCGCGGGCCGCGGACCGATCAGACTCATGTCGCCACGCAACACGTTGATGATCTGCGGAAGCTCATCGATGCGATAGCGGCGCATGATGCGGCCGACGCGGGTAATGCGCTTGTCATCGGTGAGTTTGTAAACCCGGTCGCCGTCCTGTTCCGTACCGTTGGCGGCCGCTCGCTCGCCGAGGCGGATCCACTTCTTGACGTATTCACGATGAGCGTTGTCGCCCGCGGCGGATCGCATCGAGCGAAGCTTGAGGAAATCGAACTCTTCGCCGCGGATTCCGATTCGCGTTTGACGGAAGAACACCGGCTCACCGTCCTCGAGCCATATCGCGAATGCGGCCAGCATTAAAATGGGCGCCGTCATCACCAGCAGGATCGAGGCTGCGAGGACGTCAAACCCCCGCTTGACGATAAAGTTAAGTCCTTCGATGTTCGAACCGCGCAAGGTCAACAGCGGCACCACGCCCATCATGTCGACCTTGAGTCCCGCAGGCGGCGCATTAAAGACCCACGGCACCAGCCACCATCGGACACGATTCTCCTCGCACATTTCGATGATGTCTTCGTGCTCCGAGCGCGCCGCATCTGGAAGCGCAATTGCAACTTCGAGACACGGATAGAGCTTGGCCAGCTCGGTCACGCTTGAGATACCTTGCAACACTGGAAGACCATGATACTGACGGCCTTCGGGCGAGTCATCTACGAAGCCCACCGGCTCATAGAAGGTCATCTCACTGGTGACCTGATCGAAAAGGTAGCGGCCGACATCGTTGAAACCGATGATGGCGAGGGGGATCGTGATCCTGGGATTCGAGTAAATTCTCCGCACCAGATTGCGGGCGAGCGCGCGTCCCACCAGCACGGCCGGAATGCTGAAGGTGTACGCCAGACCGATGGTAAGTCGCGAGCCATCGAAATGCAGTAGAAACCCCACGATCAGCGACAGTATTGCGGCGTAGGTGCAGCCTCGCACCACCGCGGCGGTTTCCTTCGCGCCACCGGCTCGCATCCGGTAAAGGTCGACTGCTCGGAAGACCCAAATCCAGACTGCAACTACACCGGCTACTCCGAGAAAGAGCAGCCTGGTGTCGGTGCCGAGCAGACGGGCTTCCTGGGCATGTGCGGGGTCATGGATGGCGAGCGCTGCGCCGAACGCATTGAGCAGCGCGATGGCATCAACTACCGCAAAAAACGCCTTTTGTTTTCGAAGTTCGCCGGCGAACATGCTTCAACCACCACATGTGGGGGGGGGTTCGCACGCGGCAGTATTCGGGCTGTGCCCGCCGGCGAACAGACCTGATTCTTTCTTCATGGTCTCCCGAACCACTTCGGCAACGCGGTCGACGTCGCTGATAGTTAGAGCGGGATGCATTGGGAGCGAGAGCGCGGTATCTCCCACCCGTTCGGCGTTTGGAAAATCGCCGCTTTTGTACCCAAGGTATCGGCATGCGGGCTGCAGATGCAGTGGGAGCGGATAGTGGATTCCACAACCGATATTTTTTTCGAGCAGCGCCTGGCGGACCGCGTCGCGCTTCTCGGTTCTAATCACAAACAGATGATAGACCGACTCGTATCCGGCGGGCTCGACCGGCAGCTTCACGCCGCATTCCGCCAGCCGCTCGCAGTAAGCCTTCGCGAGTTTACGCCGCCGCCCGTTCCATTCATCGAGCTTCTCCAGCTTCGCGCGCAGAACCGCGGACTGAATCGCATCCAGACGAGCGTTGTAGCCGATCTCCTGATGCGCGTAGTGCGAGATGCGCCCGTGATCGCGCAGCGAAGCGATGCGCGCTTTTAGCTCGTCACTTTCGACTGCGACCGCGCCGCCTTCGCCCCATCCGCCGAGGTTCTTGCCGGGATAGAAGCTGAAAGCGCTCGCTGGGCTCATCGCACCGGCGCGCTTCCATCTTTTAGTGTCGCCATCTTTAGTCTCGATGCGCGCGCCATGTGCCTGGCATGCGTCCTCGACCACCAGCGCGCCGAACTCCTTCGCAATCGCGTTGAGCTCCGGCATCGCGGCTGGAAGGCCATAAAGATGCACGGGCAGGATTACCTGCTTGTGCGGTTTGCCGTTGCGATTCTTGTGGCTCTCCAGATAACTACGCACGGCGTCCGGGCTCAGATTGCAGGTTTCCGGATCGACGTCGACGAACACCGGCTTGGCGCCGGTTTGAATGATGCTGGCGGCGGTCGCGATGAAGGTCATCGGGGTGGTGATAACTTCGTCGCCGGGACCCACTTCAAGCGCCATCAGTGCGAGGCGCAAGGCGTCGGTTCCGGAGCCCACTCCGATTACGTGACGGACGCCGAGAAAATCGGCAAATTCCTTCTCGAAAGCCTCCACGTGCGGACCGCCGATGTAGGCCGTATTCCTATGGATCTCGGCTAACTCGCGATCCACGCGCTCGCGGATCTCGTCGTTCATCGCGGCAAGATCTACAAACTTAATCTGCATCCTGATTTCCCCTTTTCTCTGCGGCGCCATTTTCAATCGCGACGCCGTTTTTCCCGATGACACCGTTTTCCGCGAGCATGAGTCTCCGTACCCGCGCCGGATGACCTGCGACCACCGCATAAGGCGGTACATCGTGGGTTACCAGCGCGCCGGCGCCTACCATCGCTCGCTCGCCGACGGTGACGCCGCACATGATGATGGCGCCACTTCCGATAGAAGCGCCTTCGCGAATCCTGGTCTCTTCCAGTTGCCAATCGCTTTCGGTTTGTGGCGAGCCGTCGCCATTGACCGCACGCGGAAGGCGATCGTTGATGAAGACCACTCCGTGTCCGATGAACACGCCGTCTTCGATAACCACGCCCGAACAGATGAAGGTGTGGCTCGAGATTTTGCAGCGTTGTCCAATGCTGGCCCGTTTCTGAACCTCGACGAACGCGCCGATGCGGGTTTCGTCACCGATTTCGCATCCGTAGAGGTTGACGAACGGCGCGAGCCGGACGTTCTCGCCGAGCTTCACGTCGTCGGCCACACAGACATTGGCGGGCAGCTTGGAACGATCCATTCTCAGACCTCCGGCCTCGCCACCGGCACCATCGCGCCGCCGTTCTTGAGCGAGAGATTGGCTGCCTCCAGCACGCTCACCACGCGCAATCCCGAGAGCCCGTCGGTGCGAGGCGTCTCGCCGTTGCGAATGCAATCGACGAAGTGTTCGCACTCGAGCTTGAGCGGCTCGGACTCGTCGATACGCGGGATCATCACGTTGCCGTAACGATAGGAGAATTGGAACTCGCCGAAGGTGTCGTAATACGGCGCGACATCGACGCCTTTGTCGTAGATGCGAATCTTCTCTTGCAGCGCGAGATCATCGTAGACCAACATTTTCTTGGAGCCGACGATGGTGGTGCGCCGAATCTTGTTGGGGTCGAGCCAGCTCACGTGGATAAACGCGATGACGTTGCGCGGGAAGTGCAGCGAAAGCATCGCCACGTCCTCGATTCCGCGCTTGTAATGGCTCTGGCCCTGGCAGCTCACCGCTTCCGGAATACGGCCGCCCATCAGCATCAGGATGATCGAGATGTCGTGCGTCGCGAGGTCCCACGCGACATTGACATCATGCTGAATGAGTCCGAGGTTGGCGCGAATCGAGCTGAGATAGAACATATCGCCTAGCTCACCTGACTCGATGATGTCGCGCATCTTCAGGACTGGCGCGCTGTATTCGAAGGTATGCCCGACCATCAGCACGCGGCCGTTGTCGCGCGCGATATGCACCAGTTCCGCAGCCTCAGCCGAGGACATCGCAAGCGGCTTCTCGACCAGCACCGACTTACCCGCCATCAAAGCCTTCTTCGCGAGCGGGAAATGAGTGCTCACCGGAGTCGCGATGACTAGTCCCTCAATCTCGCGATCTCGGAGCAGATCGTCGAGATTGCTGGACCCCTCGACACCCGCATACAGACCGCGCACGTGTTCGCGGCGCTTGGGGTCGAGGTCGCATGCGACCACCCGTCTTGCCTGTCCCAGTTGATAAAGATTGCGGACCCAGTTGGGACCCCAATAACCGAGTCCCACCACACCGATGCCGTTAACCTTGTACTTGGAGGTCTCGCGCGCGTTTCCGTCGCGAGAGGCGACGACATCTTCAGAAACGCCGTTGGAACTAATTCTCACCACTTCACTCATGATCCGAGAAGTCTCCTCAAAGGTTTGGCAACCGAGCTGGTTGCGCCGTTTAGAACTACTCCAGCTACCGGCCGATTCGCGGCTCGAAGGCCCGCGACTGTCGTCGCGAGCTCGCTGCGTTCGGTGTAGCCATAGCGAACTACCAGCAGGATGGGATCGTTGGGCCGCGCCAGCGGAAGCATCCGCGCGTCGAGCCGGGGAACACCCAGGTCAATCACCGTCGCCTGGTAGCGATTCAGTAATCCTTCAAAGTCCGCGAGCTGCTGCATCCGCTCATCGTCGCTGGAGACCGGGCAGCAAGTCGCGAGGTCGAGGCGCGGCCATTCGGTGGCGCGAATCTGCAGCGAGCCGTCCAGCACCAGCTCGGGACTCGCGCTGCCAGGCGGCACGAAAGTCCGATGGAGGTTCGGATGGCGCAAATGCGCGTCGACGCAGATGGTCCGCAGTCCAAGGCGTTGACTCAAATCGATCGCCAGCGCGGAAGCGACCGTGGTTGCTCCGTCGCCGGGACGGCATCCACTGATGAGCAGCCGCACCGAACTATCGATCACCGCCAGAGGAGCGAGCTGTTCCGCGAGGCGCCGAATGGCCTTAGAACGAGCCACCCGCCCCGGCGCCTGATCGAGGATCGGCATCGGGACCAGCTGGCCGAAGCCATCAGGCGCGGCGCCATTTGTAGTCTCGCCGGCATAGTCGATCGCCAGTCTGACCTGCGAGGCCTGCTCAACCAGGCTTCGATTTATCGCCTCGTGGTACTTACTCACGAAATCACTCGCCCTCGTCGTCGTCAGTTTCGTGCTGTTTCGCGAGCCGCACGGCAGTTCGTTTCGCTTTGGATTTTGCCGCCGAGATACTTGGAGAAGCGGCTGCCGCCGGATCGGTGTTCTCCGCTGCTGAGGTATAGTCCGGCACCGCGATCGGGGTGGTCGAAGAATCCGTTCCGCTATGCGTAAGCAGCGCGGATTGCGGCAACACCAAAGTCTGATCGCGCGAGCCGCTTACGTCGGGAATCGGCAAGCGACGATTCCATTTGCCCAGATGTGAACCGAATGCCAGCAGTGCGATCAGCATCAGCGCGAGCGTGGCTGCAACCGCGGTGAGGCCCGGGTTCCAGGTCATCCGGAACCCGCCGTCGCGGGGTGTAGGATTCTCGTTCGAGGAGGCCTTGATCGCAGCGGTGAAGAGATCTTGATACTCGGCCACCGCATCCTTCGCCATTTTGAGCGTGACCTGCTTGGCGCCCGCGGCATACGCGAGCAGCATCGCATTATGGCACAGCACATTTACCCGGCGCGGAACTCCCGCGCTGGCGGCGACGATGTACCTGAGCGCCTTGGGATGGAAGATTTTCGTCGACGTACCACCTTTGGAGCGCAGACGGTAGTCGATGTACTCGAGCGTCTCGTTCGCATCGAGCGGCACCAACAGCGTGCGCGCTCCAATGCGCTCATTAAACTGGCGCAGATTGGGGGCCATTAGGCGGCGTAGTAACTCCGGCTGCCCGACGATAATCAGTTGCAGTTGGTTCTCGCCCGGCCGTCCATAGTTGGAGAGGAGGCGAAGTTCTTCTAGTGCATCGTCGCTAAGTCCCTGCGCTTCGTCAAAGATGACTGCTACGCGTTCGGCCGGCCGCAGCCCGCCCAGAAACGTTCCTAGCGCATCGAGCATCTCACCCTTGGACAAGCCAATGGCTTCCACGCCAAGCTGGGTCAGGATGAGGCGCAGCACATCCGGGAAATCGAGCCGGGGGTTGGTGATATAAGCCAGGTGCAAACGCTGGTACTGACGCGACAGCAGCGATGCGATGAGGGTGGTTTTGCCGGTACCGCTCTCGCCCGCGAGCATCGAGAAGCCACTGCTCTCGTGCATCAGGCCCCACTCCAGCGCCGCCATGCCTTCACGATGAGTCTGACTCATGTAGACCATCGCCGGCGAGGGCGTGAACTGGAAAGGCGGTCCGTTGAGTCCGAAATGCTGGTAATACACAGTTAGTCCTTAGAACTCGTCGCTGAGTACCGCGACGGTATCCAATCCGGCCACTTCCGCGATGGTGGCGGACGAGTAAATCTTCGGATCGTTTTCCTCTTCGCGATAGGCGGCGGCCACGCCCAGAGCCAATCCCAGAATCAAGCCGGCTGCGGTATTGAGAGGAACGTTGGGAAATACCGGCCGCAGGGGCGCCGTCGCGGGTTGCGCCACGCTGACGTTGAGGATCCTGCTCCGGTTGAGGGCCTCAGCAGCGCGCGCCTCCTCGCTCTTGCGCGTGTACGACAGGTAGGCGTCCTTGGCGTTCTGCACGGTGCGCTGCAGACGATCCAACACCACGACGCTGCTTGCCATGTCAGTCAGTTGCTGCCGCGCGGCGGCGACTTGTTCGGTGATTGAAGCCTGGCTCGCCCTCAGCGCTGAGACCTGCGCCTTGGACTGGCTGAGATTGGAATCTATCGTCACCCAGATAGGATTGATGTCGGTGCTCGTCTCGGAAACTTCCAGATGATCCTCGGTATCGAGAATCTTTTGTGCGGCGGCGAGTTTCGCATCAATCTGACGGATGCGCTCGCTGTCGGGTTGATAACGGGTCAGCAATTCGGCGCGTTCGGCGCGAAGCTGCATCACCTGCGGCTTGAGTTGCGCGAGCGCCATGTTCTGCACCTGACGAGTCTCCTTTGAGAGCCGCGCCGGGGTCTGATCGAGCAGCTCTTTAAACGAGATCGCCTGCTGCTGGTTGTAGGCTAGATCGGCCTGATTCTTGTCGAGTTGCAACTGTAGCTGATCGAGCCGATCGACCAGGCCGGTACGTTGATCGTCGATGCTGGTGATGCCGCTCTTGACCTGGAACTCGCGCAGTTGTTCCTCCGCGTCTTCCAGTTGAGTCTGCAACAGCTTGGCCTGTTGATTGAAAAATTGTTCGGCGGCCGGATCGTGCGAAATGTGCGCGTGATAGTCCAGGTACGCACCGATCAGGAGCTCAAGGAACTGCTTCGACCAGGCCGGGTCGTGCGATCGGAAGTTCACTTCGATGATGTCAGATTTCTTGATAATCGAGGCCGAAAGGTGCTGTCCCAGTTCGATCGCCCATGACTCATGCGAATCGAGCCGCGGCGTATCGTGCATCGCGCGATATCCGGCGCCGGGCAGACCGAGAACATAATTGACGCCATTTAACACCGGTGCCGTGATTCCGGTGTGATGAACCGGCGGAGGCAACGCCTCGATCGCGCGCTTGATGATGTAAGTGCTGGTCAACAACTCCATTTCGGAGTTGAGATCTTCTTCGTTGATTGGATTGTTAACCACCGCCGGATTCTGCGGGGTACTGGCCGCCAGCCCGGGAGAGACCAACAACTCGGCGCGGTTGTCGCGCACGAAGATCTTCGCGGTGCCCTGATAAATCGGCGGCCACACCAGGGTTCCTAGAACTACCAGTCCGAACACCACCGCACACACCTGCAGCACCGTAATTCGGCGCCGGAAGATCATTTCAGTCCAGTAAGTGAGGTCACGTGTGTTCATAGCGCTTTTCTATGCCTGGCTTACGGAATTGTCGGTGATAGATACGGCTGGACTGGAAGTAGATCCCGGATGTATTGCTTCACAAATAGATCCATGTTGGCAATCCTGCTGCGTGGCACTACCAAGGTGTCATGAGGCATTAGCATAACGTCCTCACCCTTGTCCGGCGTGGTGGTAGCCGACGCCAAATCAACCTTGGAACCGTCGACCCGTCCACACGCGTCGCGCCGAATCAGAACCACATCGGACATTGCAGCGTCGTCGGTCTGTCCGCCTGCGTCGGCGATCGCCTGCATCGCGGTCATACCGGGTTGTAACGCGAAAGCGCCCGGGTGATTCACCTGGCCCTGGACGAAGACCTGACGGCTCGGCATATTTTGCACGTGAACAGTCGCACTCGGATTTTTTAATTCTTTGGAATATGCCTGGTTGATCTCATTTGCGAGCTGTGAAGGAGTAAGTCCCGCGGCCTGCACCTGCCCCACCAACCGCAACACGATGTGGCCATCGGGGCCCACGCTGACGTTATCGTTGAACTCGGAGTTCAAGTAGAAATCAATGGCGAGCTGGTCGCCCGGTTGGATGCGATAGCTGCCACTCTCTAGCGCGGTGGCTCGAAAGCCCCCGCCGGTTTCCATGCACTGCTCGGGGCTTATCACCGCGGCCTGCTGTGAATCACCTCGGGTCGGCGCATCGCCATGATTGCTCGAGCCGCTCGAACACGCTGCGAAAGCGAGCGCGGCTAGCGCTGCAATGAGTGCGGTGGGAAGCTTTTTGCGGCCAAGGAATTTCAATTTAGTTGCACCCATGCTTCCAACAAGCCGAACCGATCGTACAAACATTCCACACTGAATGTTTATCTAGCAAAGTAGCCTTTTGTCGTGCCCTTAGCAAGTCTCGCACAAAATGTCCCATTACAGCTCATTCGATTATGCGACTAACTTTCCTGTGATGCAATAGACCATTAATGAGTGTAATGACCTTGTAAAACTGCAAACTACCGTTATATCTAGCTTTAAGAGGCTGTTACTAACTTCCGGTCGGGCGAATACTGATTTAGGTCGGTTTCAACAACGCTGTGACGCGTCATGTTGTTTGTAGCTCTATGGCAACTGACGTGCCAATACTGAACTTTGTTCAGACTCTACAGTTTTCCATTTGTCAGCCCTGCGCAACGTGTTGCTTTTGTAACAATTACACCGGCGCTCGTGTAGGAATTACAAATAATGCATTCGGCTCCGGGGTGAATTGCCTGAAAGGTGACATATGTTTCGGCCCTCTCGGTCGCTTTTCCCTCAGCTAGACGAATTTTCTACTGAAGCTCGTGCCGCTCCCATTAGTGCGATAATCGTTCCGTTCGCCCGATCCGAGGTCCCCTCTCACCCGATGCGCCTTCTGCGCCACGCGATTAGACCCGTCTGCTTGCGTGGGAAACTCGTCGAAGCTGCCCAAGTGCACGCGAAGTCACCCAATCCAGTTCCAGTCAGCTTATCAAGAGCACATTCGGAGCACGAACCCCATTTGTTCTTTCGGTGACATTTTGCCCCAAAATGCAATTTTAACAGCGGGTCCGAAGCGTCCGACAATACAACTTTGACCAGCCCCAGACCGGTTCCATTTGGTTCGTTACCTGTACGATATCCGTCATCCACGTGTGGGGCGACCGGAAAATCACCCCATTTATGAAGGCGAATTGATGAGCACGATCCTTGCGGAGTGGGTACCCGTCCGCCAACCTCCGCATTCAGGCATACGAAGCAGGGAGCCTCATGGATACGACATCAGCCGCCGGATTTTTTCATCGCACCTCGCTGAGCATCAAGACTTCCCCGCTGGCTCGATTCCTGGCTTTCGTGCGCCCGCACATGAAGCTGGCTGGTGCGGCGGGCGTGATGGGAATTGTGAAGTTCAACCTTCCGCTCACGTTTCCCCTCGCGGTCAAATACTTCCTCGATGTGCTGGTCGTTCATGCTCATCAACCGACCGGGCTGAATGCGTTCATCGATCGATGGTGCATTGCGATCGCCACAGCGCTCGGCCTCAGCGTTTCTACGACTTCCAAGCTCGCGGTTCTGGTCGCGTTTATGACAGCCCTTATGCTGGTGCAGGCCGCGGCGACATACTGTGTGGAACATTGGACCGGGATCGCCGGCAACCGCATGATTCTCGACTTGCGCTGCGCGATGTTCCGTCATTTGCAAAGTCTTTCGCATTCGTTTTTCGATCGTAATCCTTCCGGCGCGGTCGCCTCGCGCTTCATCAGCGACGTCGAGCTCGCGCAGAATCTAGTCAGTGGTACGTTGGTCAACGTCTGGACCGACGCCGCCGCTTTGTTGGTGATTGTCCCGATCCTGTTCGCGCTCGATCATCGTCTCGCGTTGATCGCGATTTGCGGATTCCCCTTCTACTTCGCCCTCATTCGCCTGTTCGCGCCTCGCATCCGGGCCGCCAGCCGCGACGTGCAGAGCATGCTTGGCGAATTTTCCGGCGACCTGCACGAGCAGGTTGCGGGCATGGGAATCATCAAATCGTACGGACGCGAAGGCTACGTTGCAGGTAAATTCCTGGACCGCACCGCGCTGCTCCACGAGCGCACCATCGAGCGCGTCCGGCTGACCGCGCGCCAGCAGATGTACTGCGAGTTTATCACCCGCATCGCCCCTCTGATGGTGGTTTCCTTCGCCGTGCTCCTTTGCGTGAGCGGTGGGATGGAAGTGGGAACCGTCTTCGCCTTCATCGGTCTGCTGGGCTTCCTCTATGTGCCGATGGAACGCTTCTCCCAGTTGTCCACCATCGTGTCGTCTTCGCTGGCGGCGATTGAGCGCATCTTTCAATTCCTCGATTCCAAGCCCGAAGTTGTGGAGCTTCCTGCGGCGGCGCCTCTCGAGGTCAAGTCCGGCGCGGTCAGCTTTGAGCACGTCGACTTCGGATATACTTCCCGCGACGGCAAACCGGCGCGCCAAATTCTCAAAGATATCGACCTTAAGGTTGAAGGCGGCACGACGGTGGCCTTCGTGGGCCGCTCGGGCGCCGGCAAAACTACCGTCGCCAGCCTGCTCGCGCGCTTCTACGATCCGACCTCAGGCCGCGTGATGATCGATGGACAAGATGTCCGCAATCTCTCGCTCGCCTCGCTGCGTGACACTATCGGCGTGGTGCATCAAGACACGCTGCTGTTCAGCACGACGATTCGCGAGAACCTCAGCTTCGGCAAACAAAACGCGACCGAAGAAGAAATGTGGGAAGCGCTCAACGATGCGAACATCAAGGCTTTCGTCGAGGCCCTGCCGCAGAAGCTCGACACCGTCATCGGTGAGCGTGGCGTGAAGCTTTCCGGCGGTCAGCGCCAGCGTCTCGCGCTCGCGCGTGCATTCCTCAAGAATCCTCCGATCCTGATTCTCGATGAGGCCACCTCGGCGCTCGATTCGGAAGCCGAGAATCTCATTCGCGATGCGATCCGTCGCCTGATGTCGAAACGCACCTCCTTCATGATCGCGCATCGTCTCGCGATGGCGGTGAATGCGGACAAGATCGTGGTGCTCGAGCAGGGCGAGATCGTCGAAGTGGGCACGCACGAAGAGCTCATCGCGAAGCGCGGTCTTTATGCGACGCTGTTCCACGAACAGACCCGCGGCCTGGTGCCTCAGTCGGCTCATCCCCAGGTCGATCAGTTGGCGATCGCGCGCAACGCTCGCCGGCAGAAGGCTCTTCGCCCCAACGCTACTAATGAGCCGCGCCTGTCGGTGGTTCGCGGAGTCGCGCGTCACTAATTTCTGAGATTTCCTCCCCCGGTTAACTCCCTAACCTCCTCCTCTAGAATGCTCGCGGCGTGCGCTCCCCCCACGCCGCGAGCACCTTTTTCAAAACCCATCCTTAATCTCTCTCGAAACCACGCGGTGATGTCCGCTCGGTTGTTAGGATTGAGCAGCGGCTTCATGGTCAGTTAAGCGGCTTTCTCGCTTTCGTCAACTCCCGGTCGGGCACTACTGAGATAAGTATCGTGGGCGCGCAGCGCAG
>Ga0182024_10003041_pt1 | contig 40671 bp, 38 predicted proteins | sample P32metaG_FD_120480 | JGI IMG/M metagenome (GOLD analysis project Ga0182024, IMG submission 120480) | Permafrost microbial communities from Stordalen Mire, Sweden - P3-2 metaG (Illumina Assembly) | ecosystem: Environmental > Terrestrial > Soil > Wetlands > Permafrost | place: Sweden: Stordalen...
CGCTCCTGTCCGCGAACCGGCCGACCGCTGGTCCACCGCCGAGGCCGGCGAGCTTTACGACGTCGCCAGTTGGGGCAAAGGCTATTTCTCCGTCGGCAACAACGGACACATATGGGTGCACCCCAACAAGGACCCGCAGCGCTCGCTCGATCTCAAGGAGCTGGTCGATAATCTTCAGCTCCGCGGAATCTCCTTGCCGATCCTGATCCGCTTCGGCGAGATTCTCAAGCACCGGCTCGGCGAGATGCACCAGGCGTTTCAGAACGCAATCGCCGAACACAACTACCGGGGCAATTACTGTTGCGTGTATCCCATCAAGGTCAATCAGCAGCGTCAGGTGGTGGAGGAGGTTTTCGAATACGGTCGCGCCTACAAGTTCGGCCTGGAAGCCGGATCGAAACCGGAGCTGCTCGCGGTGCTCGCCATCGCCGATAACGACACGCCCATCATCTGCAACGGATTCAAAGACGACGAGTACATTGAGATGGTGCTGCTCGCCGCGAAAATCGGCCGGCGCATTATTCCGGTGGTCGAAAAGTACACCGAGCTCGATCTCATCAAGAAACATTCCGCACGGATGGGCGTGCGGCCCACCATCGGATTGCGGATCAAACTCGCCAGCCGAGGTTCGGGGCGATGGAAATCGTCAGGCGGATATCGGTCCAAGTTCGGCCTCACGGTGACGGAAGCGCTGCGCGCGCTCGAGGAGATGAAGGCGGCCGGCATGGAGGATTGCCTCCAGCTGCTGCATTTCCACCTGGGCAGCCAGATCACCAATATCCGCCAAATCAAAGCCGCAGTGATGGAAGCCGGACGCGTGTATGTGGAATTAAAGCGCGCCGGCGCCGGTCTCTGTTACATGGACGTCGGCGGCGGGCTCGGCATCGATTACGACGGCTCGCAGACGGATTTCGAATCGAGCGTGAACTATACGCTCCAGGAATACGCCAACGATGTGGTTTATCACATCCAGAGCGTGTGCGACGAAGCCGAAGTTCCGCATCCGACCATTGTTTCGGAAAGCGGGCGCGCCATCGCCGCCTATCACAGCGTGCTGGTATTCAACGTTTTGGGCGTCACCGGATTCGGCGACGGCGATTCGCTGCCCGACATTCCTGACGACGTCGAGCAGCCTTTAACGGACTTGAAGGAAACCCTGCGCGGGCTGAGCAACAAGAATTTGCTCGAGAGTTTTCACGATGCGCAACAGGCGCTCGATTCGGCGCTGAATCTCTTTAGTCTTGGGTACCTTCCTTTGCAGCAGCGAAGCTGGGCCGAAAGCATTTACTGGGTGATCTGCCGGCGCATTCAGAAGCTTGGCAAGGAGTTGGATTATTTTCCAGAGGAACTGGAAGGGCTCGACGGCTTGCTTTCCGATACCTACTTCTGCAATTTCTCGCTGTTCCAGAGCATGCCCGATAGTTGGGCGGTGAAGCAGCTTTTCCCCATCATGCCGATCCATCGCCTGGAAGAGGAACCCTTTCGCCACGGCATTCTGGGCGATATTTCCTGCGATTCGGATGGCAAGGTGGATCAGTTCATCGATCGCCGCGACGTGAAAAAAACTCTGCCGCTGCACACTTTCTCGGGCGATCAATACATGCTCGGAGCATTTCTGGTGGGCGCCTATCAGGAGATCCTGGGCGATCTGCACAATCTATTCGGCGACACCAACGCGGTTCACGTGAGCCTCGACGCTCAGAACGCCGTGGTCATTGACGCGGTCATCAAGGGCGATACGGTTCGCGAAGTGCTCGACTACGTGCAATTCAAATCGACGACGCTGCTGGAGCAATTCCGCAAAGACGTCGAAAGCGCCGTGCGCGAAGGCCGCATCGGCTACGAAGAGTCGGGACTGTTGCTGCGGTTCTATGAAGACGGCTTGAACGGGTATACGTATCTGGAGCAGTAGCGAAGAGCTACCAACTCACCGTTCGCAATCCTTGAACGAATCGAAAGTGACTGTCTCGGGTGACAACCGGAAGCCCAGACTCCCGGCAGAGCGCAGCGATCCAAAGGTCATTGGAAGGGATCGGCTTACCCGCCACTTTCAATTCCTCCCGGATTTTCGCGTAGCAACGCGCGGTTTCGCGTCCCAACCCCAGCACCTCAATGATCCCAAGATTCTTATCCAGCCACTCTTCGTAATGCGCCCTTCGCCGCGACCGCTGAATGCCGAACTCGAATTCCCCCAGCACCACGACGGGGATCATGATCATCGCGTGGCCGTGTAACACGCGCCGCAACTTCTCGTCGCCTTCCGACAGAGCCGAGAGCGCGTTCGTATCGAGAATCATCGCCAATCGTCTTCGTCGATCTGCCCGAATTCTTTATCGATAATCCTCTGGATTCGCCTCGTTTCCTGCTTTAGATCCCGCAATCCACCGAATGCCTGCATCCATGGCGGATTGAACTCCCCGGCACCGGCGGTTCCATGGCGTTGTCGCAGTCGTTCCCGGGCCGCCTCCGCGAAAAACTGTTTTAGTGATATTCCGTCTTGCGCGGAGGCCACCTTTATCTGGCGCAGCAATGGATCAGGAAGTTCAACCGTGGTCTTACCCATAAAACCATCTTCCCATAAATACGGCAACTACTCATACTCCAGCGCCTCCACCAGCGATCCCCTCACCGCGCTCTCCGCCGGCCCGAGCGCTGCCAGAAACGCAGCGATCAATATCACCGGCGCCAGCAGTAGCGCCGTCCGCCCCGGATACACATACGCGATGTCGATGCCGATCAGATCGCGCCTCGCGATCTCAACGCTGTACCATAGCTGAATCGCACCCAGCGCGAGCCCCAGCACCAGGCCGATGAATCCCACGCTCAACGCTTCCATCCAAACCGTGCCGCGAACCTGCCGCCGCAATCCGCCCACCGCGCGCAGCACGCCCAGTTCGCGGCGCCGGTCCGTGATCGACACCGTCAGCGCATTCACGATCCCCAGAATCGCCACCAGCACCGCTACCGCGATCTGCACGTAGGTCAATCCGAACCACTGATCGGTGACGCGCGACACATAACTCCGCAAATCGCGATTGGTCAGCACGAACAGGCGCTGCTCTGACCCATAGCGATCTAAAATCGCCTGACGCACCGTCCGGTCATTTGCTCCGGGTCTCAGATACAAGCGAAATATGTTCACCGAATCGTCGCTCCAGTTGCGATTGTACAGGTCTCGCGAAATCAGCAGGCTGCCCTGCTGATCCGAAAAATCGCGCACGATGCCGGATACCGGGAGTTTCAGCATTCCGCCCGGCGACGGAATTTCGAGCACTTCGCCCAACCGCGCCCCATGCAATCGCGCGAAATTTTCCGAAGCTACCACGCCCTTTCCGGCCGCCGCCTCGCGGTACATTTCCACCGGATCGCCCTCGACAGGCGGCAGCTTGGTCCGCTTCGCTACCCGATCGATGTCGACCGCCACCAGCATCACCGGCGTTTCTTTCACCAGCACGCGCACGCTCCGGACCGCTTGCACTTCCTCCACGCCGTCGATCGCTCGCAGCCCATCCGCCAGCGACCCCGGGAAAACGAAACTGCGCGCCGTGATCGTCTCCGCGGTGCTCACGAACAGGTCCGGGTTCAGTGCGATCCGCATCCATTCCTCGATCGAATCGTAGCTCGAACGCGCCAGCCCCGCCAGCGAAATCACCAGCGCCAGCGACAACATGAGAGCCGCCACCGTGCCCGACGTTCGCCGCGGGCCTTGCAATAAACTGTCCGCCGCCAGCGTTCCTTCCACCGGCCGCATCCACGCGAGAGCCGGCCGCAGTGCGCGCGCCAACCACAACGCCAGCGCCGGCGCGAACAGGACCGCCGCGATCATTGCCAGCAAATATCCGCCATAGAAAATCGGCGTGTATCGATTCCATAAAAGTGCCGCCGCCGACCCCGCCACGCACGCGATCGCCCAGCGCCTTCGCGACCTGTTTTCGCCTTCGCTCAATTGTTGATAGCGGCCCTTTTGCAGCGCCTTCACCGGATCCACTCGAGCCGCCGCGCGCGCAGGAATCACCGCCGCGATCAGGCTGGTCATCACGCCCATCGCGATCGCCGTCGCAATCAGCCACGGTTCCACTTGAATGCTCTTGGTGTTCTGCGCGAGTCCGTAAACGTCTTCCAGCAGCCCCCCGATGTATCCCGACATGGCCCGCGCCATCAGAATCCCGAACGCCACGCCGGCCAGTGTTCCGGCCAGTCCCGTGGCCGCGCCTTCGGTCAGAAACAGTGTTCGAATTTGCGATCGCGTCGCGCCCAGAGCGCGCAAAATTCCGATCTCGCCGCGGCGTTGCGTCACCGCGATTGCGAAAGTGTTGTAGATGATGAACATTCCGATGAACAGCGCGAATACGCTGGTGATGTTGGATGCCAGCGCGTAAATACGGGACGTCGCTTCGAACTGCTCGCCGCGCGTGCTGGGCGGGTCCACCTGGAATCCGGGCCCCAGCGCGCTGCGCAATTTCGCGATGCCGTCGCGCAGCGAAACCCCTTCCCGCAACGCCACGTCGATGCGATCGAACTTGCGCCCGCGCCCGAAAATCTTTTGAGCGGCGTGAATATCCATCACTGCCAGGTTGCCGCCGAACGCGCTTGCTAGGCCGCCCGGCTTGATGATGCCGCGGACGGTGAACACGCGCGCGCCGGCCATGGTCTGCATCGGAATCTGGCTGTTGAGTTTCAGGCCGCGCTCCTCCGCGAATGTTTTCGTGACGATCAACGAATCCGGCCGCGCCAGAAATACCAGCGGATTGCTCATCTCGCCGGCGCCGCCTTCGAAATCGTACCGGCGCACGTTGCGATCGCCTAACATGTCGACGCCCAGCACCAGAAGATTGACCGCCGATTTATCGAGACTCGCGACCTCCGTCATCACCGTCGCCTCGATCACCGGCGACGCCGAGCGCACTTCGGCGACCCCCTTCACACGCCCCAAAACCGCCTCGTCGAACCCCGGCTCGCCCGCCGACACCTGCAGCTGCGTTGTTCCGGCGATCCGGTCGATAGTCTGCTGAAACGCCGCGAGCACGCTTTGATTCGCCGTATGCATGCCCACGAACACGCCTACGCCCAGCACGATTCCCGCCGTGGTGAGCAGCATTCGCAGTACGTGCTTTCGAAAATAGGGAAGCGAGATCAGCCGCAACAGGATCATCGGCCAAGGTCCTGTCTGCGGATGTCCTCATGCACCTTCCCGTCGCGAATGTGAATCGTGCGCGCGCACCTTTCCGCCACCGCCTGATCGTGCGTCACAATCAGAACGGTCGCGCCCAACCGCTCATGCACGTCGCGAATCAGCTTGAGAATCTCAGCGCCCGTCGCGGTATCCAGATTTCCCGTGGGTTCGTCGGCCAGCAGAATCGGCGGATATACGCTCAGTGCCCGCGCGATCGCGACACGCTGGCGCTCTCCTCCGGAAAGCTCGTCCGGCAGATGCTCCATCCGCTCGCGCAGCTGCACCAGATCCAGCAGTTCGCGAGCCCGCTCCTCCACTTTGCCGCGAGGCCATCCGCGCAGATGCAGCGGCAGAGACACATTTTCAAGGCACGATAACGTCGGAAGCAGATTGAAGAATTGGAAAATGAACCCGATCTTGTCGCGGCGAACGCGCGTCAGATCGTCATCGTTAAGCTTGGCCAGCGCCTCCCCGTCGATCTCGATTTCACCTTCGCTCGGCTGATCCAGACCGCCGATCAGGTTCAGCAGCGTCGATTTCCCGGACCCCGAAGGGCCCACGATGGAAACCATTTCGCCGCGCTCGATCGCCAGATCCACGTGCTCGAGCGCAGTCACCTTGCGCTTGCCGTCAAAGTATTTGGAAACGCCCCGGAGGAAGATCACCAGTTAAGCTCTATCATCCCGCAACTGTAGCCCTGGCATCGCCCCTAACGTTTTTGCGAACCAATCCACCCCTTCGTTCGTCTTAGTCCATATGGATCTGCGGAAACAAATGGCGAAGCCCGAAGGCGCGCTCGGCTGGGTAGCCGGCCATCTCATGGCGATGAACAGCGGTGAGCGGAGTGACTGGGTTTTTTCCCTGCTCGATCTGAACCCACAGGATCGCGTCCTCGAAGTCGGCTTCGGCCCCGGCGCGGACGTACACCGTGCCAGCCGCGCCGCCGCTTCGGTCGCGGGGGTCGATCATTCCGAACTCATGGTGAAGCAGGCGTCGCGCCGCAACGCCAAGGCGATTCGCGATGGCCGCGTCGATCTCAAGCTCGGGTCAGCCCATAATCTGCCGTTTCCTGAAGCGCATTTCGATAAGGTTTTTGCGATCAACTCAGCGCAGTTCTGGAAGGACTCCGTCGGCGCGCTGCATGAGCTCGGTCGCGTATTGAAACCCGGCGGATGGATCGCGCTCGCCGTTCAGCCGCGTAGTAAGGGCGCCACCGAGGATCACGCCTATCACGCCGGCCGTGGTTTGGCGGACGCGATGAAGAAGGCCGGCTTCAATGACGTGCATGTCGAATCCCGCGCGATGAAACCCGTGTCCACCGTCTGCGCGCTGGGCAAACGATAGCTCTTGTGGGGCAGCCAATCTTGGCTGCAGCCGGCTTTTAAGCCGGCTTCTTCGAGCCCCGACCCGTTTCCGAGCCGCGTCTTACGAGCCGTGACCAAAGGGAGCGGTTTTTGCGAAAAATTGCTCGGCGTCCTCCCGAGGCGCGACCAAAGGGCGCGGTCAAGAACAATTCTTTATCCAACGCCGCTCACCCAACCTTCCGCAACTCGCCCTTCGCCGCACGCCCCCACGTCCGCACTTCCGCCCTCCGATGCCGAGGCATCGTCTTCACCGCCTCTATCGCCCGCTCGAACATTTCACGAGCCTCGCCCACGCGCCCCAAACCAGCCAGCGTTTTTCCGTACCAGTACAATCCCTCCGGATCGTACGGCCGCCGATCGGTAAATTTTCCCAGCGCCGCCGCCGCTTCCTCCAGCTTCCCCGCCTGAAGATAAGCCGCGCCCAGCTCTCTCCATACGTCGCTCTGCCCCAGCTTGTCATCCAGCGACGCCGCCGTCCTCAGATGCCCGATCGCCTCCTCCACCCGTTTCTGCTCGCGTGCGATCCGACCCAGTTGGAAATGAGGATCGGCTTCCGCCGGGTCGATCTCTACCGCTCGCTTGAACCTCGCGATGGCCTCCGAGTACTGCCGCCGGTTCTGATAAATCAACCCAAGCTGATAGTGCGCATCCGCGTCTCGCGGATTGTTGGTTGCAATCTCCAGTTGATCCCGTAAATGCTGCCGGGATCGCAGCCCTCCTCCGAGTCCGCGCAATCTCGACTCGAGCGCGAAATACAGCAGGATGAGAATCATCGGCGAGCCGAGAAAGGGCACCAGCGGCCCGACTGCGGGGATGAGAAGCACTCCGCCGATTGTCGCGATTGCCGCCAGGATTGCCGTGCCGATCGCCGCGCCGAATCCGGTTCCGTAGAAGGTTCGTACGGTGATCACGAACAGGATCGCGAAATACGTTACGAAAGAGACCAATACGACAACGCCGATCAAAAGATCCGTCAAGAACCTGCGCGCGATTGCGATCGGCAGAAAGGCCGCCGCGTACGCCATCAGCGCGCACATCAGCAGCGGCGCGTAGTCGCTCGCCATCAGCACGCTGAAGCTTCCGAATCCGCCAATCGTGCGAACTGCGATTACCGCTGGCACCGCGAGCACGGCGATTGCTAGCAGCGGTGCGGCATACTCGAAAATTCCGTGTGAGACAAGGCGCGGCGGCGGCTCGCCAGACACAGGCGACCGAACGTTGACAAGCAAAATCGATGTTGCGAGGGCCGCCACGATCGCGAACCACAGTCGCCCATGATCCAGAATTCGACTGATCGCCGCCACCGGCCGCACATACAGTAGAAGCAGCGCTGCAACATTCTCGCCAAACGGGTTTTCCCGAAACTGGTTTTCACTCGACATTTGTGGGGCGGACCCCCTGGTCCGCAGCCGACGCCCTCGTCGGCTTTATCACATGCTGCTAACTCAAGATACATCGGCGCCCCCTTCGTCCCGCTTTACGCGCCTCCTCAACGTGCGCGCGTCGCCGTCTTGTCGCTGCGCTCCTTGAGGAACGGAAGGTTCGCCAAAGGATAATCCACCACAATCGCCTTCCCGTCCGAAATCGCCCTTACAGAATGCAGCGTATTGGGCGGAACGATTCCCGCCGATCCCGGACCCGCGCGCCGCGTCACGCCGCCGATGGTGATTTCCAGCTCGCCCTCGATCACCTGCCACACTTCTTCTTCGGGATGGGAATGCTCATGGATCGATGACCCCGCGTCGAATTCGTAATGCGCGAAGGTCATGCTGGGCGAATCGAAATAGCGCCCTCTCCAGCCCGGCAGGCGTTCGAAAACTTCCAGCTTATTGGTGTCGACGAATGTCATCGTGCCCTCCGCTTACCCCGTTAGGATGACTCCGTTCTGATTTTACGCCAACCCATTGCACGCCCTGGCTCCCAGAACGCCGCTCCGCACCATCCCGAGCGCATTATCCCCGTCATCCCGAGCGAAGCGAGGCGATCTCGTTCGCATTCCGCGCCTCCTACCCACCCTTCAACTCCCGTTAAGTATCGACTATGATGGACGGCAAATGAAAAGCAGGATCGTGATCTGTCTAGAGTGTGCGCGTCTCGCCGCGGAAGCCGACCGGATCCGAAAAAAATATCAGACCGCTCTTCGGCGGCTGCATACCGAACTCAACACATTAACTCGATCAACTCTCAAATTCCAAAAACTCAAGTCCGACGCGGATGATCTTGGCCGACAGTACGATCGCGCCCGGCGGGAACTGGAAAAACATCAACAAACCCATCTGAAGCTCATAAACTGCTGATAGGAGCCGGTCCCCAACCGGCATTTCGGCGCACCGCCTCAAGCACACACTCTGAGCGAACTCGCCGGCTCACGTATGCCGCGCCGCAAAAACGAGACTCCGCAAGCCCTGATCATGGGGTCCGCTTTCCGTTCCGGAGCTTGCCCATTGTGAGACGAGGTGGTCGGCCCTTTTTTGCGCGGCGCTTTTTTTGGCGTTAATGTCGATCAGTGATGATCGCCGCTAATGTCGATCAGTGATGATCGCGTCGCCGCCGGCTGAAGTCGACGGTTCAAAACCCGCGAGCCGGAAACCTGTGCCGTGCTCCTTTGTGCCGCCGGTATCGGAGGCGACTATCAGCCAGGGGTGCGTGACGAACGTGCCGGTACGCCAGATATCCCCGGGGGCGAGCGATAGACGCTTGAGCACGCGATTGCCCTGGTAGTCGATCCAGTAAATGTCGACCGCGCCGCTGCTTTTGTTGATGAATTTGATGGCGACCGGCGTGGAGTATTCCCTGGAGCGGTACGTCTCATCCACTGTTGCGGGGTCGAGCGCGGTGAGCGTTACCGGCGGCGATAGTGTGCGGTCTCCCACAAATTGCATCTTGAGACTTTGGTGGCCAGTGTAGGAGGTGGTGCTGTCGAGCGCGACTTTATAGCGGCCGCTCTCACGGTTGCCGCCGACAAAGAACCCTTTTGGAGTTGGTGATTCGAAATCGAAATCGAATTGCGGATCCAGGTACGGTGCTCCGTTCACTTCGATTTTCACCCCGTCGAACCAGGCGGTTCCATTGCCGTCAAGAATCATCCCGAAATTGATGTTGCGCGCTTCGGCGGGAACGGGCAATTCGATTTCGTACCAATGCCAGTCACTGGTGCCGGTGGCGCCGCGCACGGTTCCGTCGCCGCTGGCGGGCTTTCCACCAATCGCGCGGGAGAGGGAGTTGTCGAATGATAGGACCTCACCTTTGCGCTGGCCGTCGACGCGCCACCACAGACCGGCGTAGCCGTCGGTCACATTGTCCGTCTTAATCCAGGCGCCGTAGCGAATCGTCTTGCCGAGCGCATCTTTCAGCGGGAACTCAGCGGTGGCGACGCCGAAGGACGGGGGCGGTGCCGGCACCTTTGCATCGCCCACGACTTCAAATGAAGGTGAGGCTACCCAGGCGAACCCCGACGGAACGTAGCGGGCCCAGATCGTGATGGAGACCGCGCCCGGGTCCACGTGAGCAAAGACTTCGCGGTGCTGCCATTCGGGCCCGTCGACAGGCGGGAGCAGGCTGTCGAGCGGACCGCTGCTGCGATGTGCGTAATCCACGCGCATACGGATGTGGATGTATCCGCCGGCGCTCGCCTGCTGAAGGCGCAGCCAGGCGCTGAAGTGGATCGATTTCCCGATATACGGGCCGGCGGGAAAAGTCTGCGTGAGCTCGGCCGCGCGCACCTTGTCGATCACCGCGGGCTCCACGTAGGCCACGCAGACGGAGAAGCGGCCGCAATCGTCCTGGCGCAGTTCGGTGCGGTAACCGGCATCGAGGACGAATTGCGGCATGTCCCATCCGGGCGGCATCTGGCCGATGGCGCCGGAGCTGAAGTCGACGTTGGTGGGTTGGGAGACGGTCGGCGGTATCTGCGCGACAGCAGCTACAGCGGAAATGCACAATATGGCAACTCTGTTCATAAGGCCCTCCCATCCGTAGTTTACATTCGGAAGCTCGCAGCCGCGCGGCGCCTGCGTCTCACAAGGGACCCTTTTCGGGATGGCGACAACCGTCGCCAGTTCCGATAATCCGATCCTATGCACCCTTCGGGGTTGACCGCTACTCACCATACGCCCGAAACATCGCCTCACCCCGCCAAACTATGCCACACTGAAACTTCCGAACTATGAAGACTCGTATTCGTTCCACCACCATTCTCTGCGTGCGCCGGGACGACAAAGTGGTGATGGCCGGCGACGGCCAGGTGACCCTCGGCTCTGAGATATTGAAGGCTTCCGCGAAAAAACTGCGCCGGCTCTATAGCGGGAAAATCCTGGCTGGATTCGCCGGTTCCACTGCCGACGCCTTCGCTCTGTTCAGCCGCTTCGAAACCAAGCTCGAACAGCACAACGGCAATCTTCCGCGCAGCGTGGTAGAGCTCGCCAAGGACTGGCGCACCGATCGCATTCTGCGCCACCTCGAAGCCCTGCTGCTGGTTGCCGACACCAAGGACACCTTCCTGGTTAGTGGAAACGGCGACGTGATTGAGCCCGACGATAACATAGCCTCCATCGGCTCCGGCGGCCCGTATGCCAAGGCCGCGGCCACCGCGCTCTACGAAAACACCAATCTTTCCGCGCGCCAGATTGCCGAAAAGGCCATGTCCATCGCGGGCAAGATCTGCATTTACACAAATGAGACCATCATCTATGAGGAACTGGGTTGAGTACCGAGCCGCGACCAAGCTGCGCTTGCGCCAAGGGAGCGGTCCAAAAGATGCTTCGTTCCTTATTCTCCGTGTTACTGAGCGGCGACCACATGGAGCGGCCCATATGAGCCGAGGAACTACGTTGAGGAATAACTGATGGTCATCTATCTCCCCGCACAAGCCGCCGACGACGCGCCCGCGCTCGACGAATTGACGCCCCGCGAAATTGTTCGCGAACTCGACAAATACGTCATCGGCCAGAACGACGCCAAGCGCGCCGTGGCCATCGCGCTCCGCAACCGCATCCGCCGCCAGAAACTCGATCCTGAAATGGCCGACGAAGTGATGCCGAAAAATATTTTGATGATCGGCCCCACCGGCGTCGGCAAAACCGAGCTCGCGCGCCGCCTTGCCAAGCTCGCCAATTCCCCGTTCCTAAAGGTCGAGGCCAGCAAATTCACCGAAGTCGGCTACGTCGGCCGCGACGTCGAATCCATCATTCGCGATCTGCTCGAAATCGGCATCGACATGGTTCGTGAGGAGCGTCTCAACGAAGTGGGCGAGCGCGCGGAGCGCAACGCGGAAGAGCGCGTCCTCGATCTATTGATGCCCACCCAGCCCGAGCCCAGCGAAAGCATTGAGCGCACCCGCGAAAAACTTCGCGACAAGCTGCGCGCCGGCAAACTTGACGACCGTATGGTGGAGCTCGACGTCAAGGAGCGCGGCCCCACATTTGAAGTGTCCACCGCTTCCGGTCTTGAGGAGATGGACATCAATCTCAAGGACGTGCTTCCGGGATTGTTCGGAGGGCGCACGCGCAAGCGCAAAATGCGCGTCGGCGAAGCCATCGATTACCTGGTGCAGGAAGAAGAGCAGAAACTGATCGACATGGATCAGGTAACCCGCGTCGCCATCGAGCGCGTGGAGCGCAGCGGGATCGTCTTCTTGGACGAGGTCGATAAGATTGCCGGCCGCGAAGGTGGCCACGGTCCCGACGTCAGCCGGGAAGGCGTGCAGCGCGACATTCTCCCCATCGTCGAAGGCACCACCGTCAACACGCGCTATGGATTCGTGCGCACGGATCATATTCTGTTCATCGCCGCGGGTGCGTTCCACGTCGCCAAGCCCAGCGATCTCATTCCGGAGCTGCAAGGCCGGTTTCCCATTCGCGTCGAACTGAAATCGCTCACTGAAGAGGACTTCATTCGCATTTTGAAGGAACCCAAGAACGCGCTGATCAAGCAGTATCAGGCGCTGCTCGATACCGAAGGCATCAAGCTCACGTTCACCGAGGATGCGCTCAAGGAAATCTCACACTTCGCCGCGCGCGTGAACGAGTCCACGGAAAATATCGGCGCGCGCCGCCTCCACACCATCCTCGAAAAATTGCTCGAAGACGTTTCCTTCGATGGTCCCGACCTCAAGAAGAAAAATGTGAGAGTGGACGCGCTGTACGTCCGCAAACAGCTCGCCGATATCGTTAAGGATCAAGACCTTAGCAGATATATTCTGTAATTTCCTTGGGCTCCATGCGTCCAGATAGACACCGAGTGAACCCCATGCACTTTACCGCGATTCGACGCGGACTTGACGCCAAAGCGACGCGGAGTCCACGCGGCGCGGACGCCGTCGCGGCGCGCGGCGGTGACGCGCGGCCGTTTGAGGCGCGCCCGTCAGGGCGCGCGCCGATCTCGCTTCTCTTCGCCCTGCTTTCGCTTTCAGCCTGCGGCTACGTCGGCAATCCCCAAGCTCCCACGCTCGACGTCCCTCAACAGATCAACGACCTTCGCTTTGTTCAATATGGCGACAAAATTCGCGCGGAATTCACCATCCCGCCGGAGACCACCGAGGGCCTTCCGCTCAAGCGCCTCCGGTCCTTCGATTTTCGCATCGGCCTCATCCCAACCCCTTGGAGCGACAGCGCTTGGGCCGCTTCCGCCAAACCCATCGACTGCCCTCCCGTCACCGGCCCAGGCCTCGCGTCCTGCACCGCTGCCGCCACCGAATGGATCGGAAAAGAAGTGGTGATTCGGGCGCGCGCCACCGGACCCAAAGGAAAAACGTCGCAATGGTCTGCAATCAAGACACTTCCGGTTCAGCCGCCGCTCGCCACGCCCACGGATCTGAAACTCTACAATACGCCGCTCGGTTTGGTCATGACCTGGAAATCTCCAGCCAAGAATTTCCGCGTTTTTTGGGCCGCCGGCGATGAGCCGCCCGAACTTGGCGGCGAACCCGTCGAGCCCATCTGGCAGGAAAGAAAGGTCGAGTTCGGCATTCGCTATCGCTTTTATGTGCAAGCCGTCGCCGGTGAACTCCAGCAAAGCGAAATCGCGGATGCGGGGACCATACTGCGCGCCGACGAATTTACCGCCACGGTTCCCACCGGTCTCACTGCCGAGCAAGGCGCGAATTCGATTTCGCTTTCCTGGGAGCGCAACACCGATGCGCGATTCCAGGGCTACAACGTGTATCGCTCGGTGGATGGCGGCCCGCTCGAAAAGATCGCCGCGCTGATCGTCGCTCCCGCGTATACCGATCCCAAAATCGAGGTGGGCAAGAAGTATGCGTACCGGGTTTCGGCGGTCGGCATCAACGGCATTGAGAGCGAAAAATCCGCGCCGTACGAAATCGTCGCGCAGTAGGGTGGCCAGAGCCGTGGCAGTGCCCTGCCCCGCCTGCGCGCGCTCCTGGTGTGACATAATGCATCGTCAATCGTGTACGACTACGTCGTAGTTGGAGCCGGCAGCGCGGGGTGCGTACTCGCCTCCCGCCTCAGCGAAAATCCGCAAACCACCGTTCTCCTTATCGAGGCGGGCCCGCCGGACAGCAGGCGCGAGATCCACATGCCCGCGGCGTTTTCGAAGCTGTTCAAGACCCCCGTTGATTGGGACTTCTCTACTGAACCGCAGGAGCATCTCCATGGCCGCAGCCTGTATTGGCCGCGCGGAAAAATGCTGGGCGGATCGAGCTCGATGAACGCGATGGTCTACATCCGCGGGCGAAGGAGCGACTTTGACACATGGCGCGATATGGGGAATCCGGACTGGGGCTTCGACGACGTGCTCCCGTTCTTCCAGGCCGCCGAGGCACGATTGAGCATCGCCGACTTGCGCTGCGTTAATCCACTGTCGCGAGCTTTTCTGGATGCTTGCGCCGAATGCGGTATCGCGCCGAATTCCGATTTCAACGGGGAGACCCAAGAGGGCGCGGGATTGTATCGCGTCACGCAGAAGAAGGGGGTGCGATCGAGCGCCGCGAGCGCGTATCTCAAACCCGCTCTTCGCCGCGGCAATCTAACGGTCTGGACCGGAATCCACTCGACCAGGATTCTTATCGAGAACGGGCGCGCGGCGGGCGTCGAGTACCTCCAGAACGGCACGCTGCATCAGGCCCGCGCGGTTCGTGAGGTGATTCTCTCGGCGGGGACAGTCGGATCTCCGCACTTGCTTCTCCTGAGCGGCATCGGCCCGCTCTATCCGCTCGAATCGCTGGGGATCGCGGTCGAATGCGACCTCCCCGGCGTCGGCGAGAATCTCCAGGACCATCTTTCCGTGGTGGTGCCTTACGCCTGCACGCAGCCGGTTTCACTGGCGGCCGCGCAGACGTTGCCGAATCTGCTGCGTTATCTGATCGCCAAGCGCGGTCCGCTGACGTCGAACGTGGCCGAGGCCGGGGCGTTCGTCAAGTCCTCACCTGAGTTAGCAGATACCGATCTGCAATTTCACTTCGGACCGGTCTACTACATCGAGCACGGGTTCGTTACGCCCGGCGGCCCCGGTTCCAATAAACCTGGTTCGGGTAAGCCTGGTTTGAGTAAACCTGGTTTGACTAAGCATGGATTTAGTCTGGGCCCCACGCTGCTCCATCCGAAAAGCCGTGGCCGGATCAGGCTGCGTTCGCCGCGTCCGATGGAGCCGCCCTCGATCGATCCCGCGTATCTCTCGGATTCCGACGACCTCGCGCCGCTCGCCGAGGGCGTGAGGATTGCGCAGCGCATCGCGCAATCGAAAGCGTTCGATCCGTTCCGTGGCGAGCCTTATTTTAAGGAAACGGACGCCGAAGAGTACGTCCGTGCGCACGCCGAAACAATTTATCATCCGGTGGGGACTTGCAAAATGGGACAGGATGCCATGTCGGTGGTGAACGCGCGCCTCCAGGTTCACGGCATTGCCGGGCTGCGTGTGGTGGATGCGTCGGTGATGCCGACGATCGTCAGCGGCAACACCAACGCGGCGACCATCATGATCGCGGAGAAGGCCGCGCGGATGATTCGGGAACAGTGAGCTTGCGATCAGAGGGAACGCGCTCCCTAACGGTCGCGGTTCCGAAGAACACGCACTCCCTTGCGGTCGTGCCTCAAATGCCGGCAGAGTGAACACGTCAGGGCCTCGGAAAGTGTTTCCGCAATTGCGCGAGCCGCTCGCGCGCTGCGCCGGAATCGATCGAGTGCGCGGCCATGTTCATCCCCTGACGCAGATCCTCGACGAGTCCGCCCGCGACCAATCCCGCGGCCGCGTTCATCAGCACGATATCGCGGCGCGGACCGCTTGCGCCGCCGAGAATTTCGAGCGCGATCTCGGCATTGCGGGCGCCGTCGCCGCCTCTGAGCGAATCGAGCGATCCACTCGGCACTCCAAAATCACTCGGTGCCCACAAGCGCTTTTCGACGCGGCCGGCCCATACTTCGTAGACGTCGGTGGGGCCCGTGATGCTGATTTCGTCGAGACCGTCATGTCCGTGGACCACGAACGCATGCATTTTCTCAGGCGCCGCTCCGAATGCCCCGAGCATCGACAAGGCATCGGCCATCAGCTTCGCGGCCTCGCGCGACGGCGCGCCGATCAGTTGCGATTGCGCGCGCGCGGGGTTCGCCAAGGGGCCGAGCAGATTGAAAACGGTGCGCACTTTCAATTCACGGCGCACGGGTTGCGCGTGTTTCATGGCCGGATGAAGATGCGGGGCATACAGAAACCCGATGCCGATCTCCCGAATCGCGCGCGCGGCGTCTTCGGGCGTCATCGCGAAACGAACACCCAGCGCCTCCACCATTTCGGCGCTGCCGCCCGTTAGGCTCGATATCGATCGATTCCCATGTTTGGCGACTTTCGCGCCCGCGCCGGCCATCACCAGCGCGGCGACAGTCGAGATATTGAACGTGCCGTCACCGGTCCCGCCGGTGCCACAGGTGTCGATGAGATCGCCGCCTCCATCAACAAACACGGAGCGTTCGCGCATCGCGCGAGCGAAGCCGACCAGCTCCTCCGCGGTTTCGCCTTTGGTCTTTATTGCGATCAGGAATTCAGCAATTTCGGCATGGCTCGCCTGGCCTTCGAGCAGCACGCTCATGGCGCGATGCGCGTCATCGGGCGAAAGATTCTCACCGCTCGAAATACGCTCGGTAAAGGGGACGAGAGGCACTCCTATCATCATGACTCAGTCACGACATGACTCAGTCACGACATGACTCAGTCACGACATGACTCAGGCCGCGACTCGTTACGTCGGGAATCCCCACCCTGACGGGTGGGGCTTGAGGCGCGGTAAGTTGGGAATCCCCACCCTGACGGGTGGGGCTTGAGGCGCGACGAGAACGTCGCGCGCGGGTCTGGAGACCCGCCCCACATGCGCTATCATTGAAGATTCTCACCAACACATCGCAATGAAAATCCATGAATATCAGGCCAAGGCGCTCTTGGCTCGTTTCAATGTTCCTGTGCCCCGGGGCGAGGTTGCGCGCACTGCCGACGAAGCCGAGGCGGCGGCCAAGAAAATCGGCGGCAGCGTGGTGGTTAAAGCGCAGATCCACGCGGGCGGACGCGGCAAAGGCGGCGGCGTCAAGATCGCCAAGGACGCGACTGAAGCGCGCGCGATCGCCGAAAAGATGCTGGGCATGACGCTGGTGACGCACCAAACCGGCCCGGAAGGGCGCGTGGTTCAGCGACTGCTGATCGAAGAAACGCTGCCGATCGAACGTGAGCTGTATCTCGGGATCGTGCTCGATCGCGTGATCGGCAAGAACGTATTCATGGCGTCTGCCGACGGCGGTGTGGAGATTGAAGAAGTGGCCGCGAAAACGCCCGAGCGGATTTTGAAAGAGCCGATTGAGCCGGGGCTGGGCCTCACGCCGTTTCAGGCTCGCAAGCTGGCGTTCGGGATCGGCATCACGGGATCTTTGGCGAACGCCGCGGCTGCCGCAATGATGGCGCTGGCGCGCGCGACGGAGGCGCTGGACGCGTCGCTCGCCGAAATCAATCCGTTCATCCTGACCAAGGACGGCAAGGTGTACGCGCTGGACGCGAAGATGAATCTCGACGACAACGCACTGTTTCGCCACCCGGATTTGCAGGAGCTGCGCGACCTGAACGAAGAAGATCCGCTGGAAGTGGAGGCGTCGCGATTCGGGTTGAATTACATCAAGCTGGATGGTAATGTCGCGTGCATGGTGAACGGCGCGGGCCTCGCCATGGCTACCATGGACATCATCAAATACGCGGGCGGGAGTCCCGCGAATTTTCTGGACGTGGGCGGCGGCGCCAATGCCGACCAGATCAAGAACGCATTCCGGATTCTCCTTTCGGATAAAGCGGTGAGGGCGGTGCTGATCAACATTTTCGGCGGCATTCTGCGCTGCGATACGCTGGCGACCGGAGTTGTCGCGGCAGCGCACGAGCTGGCGATCAAGGTCCCCATCGTCGTTCGGATGGAGGGAACCAACGTCGAACTGGGGCGCAAGATATTGCTCGAATCGGGATTCAATTTCACGGTGGCCGACGGCATGCGCGACGCGGCGGAGAAAGTGGTTGCGCTGGTGGCGCAGGGGAAATCGGCATGAGTATTCTGGTGAACGAAAATACTCGCGTCTTAGTCCAAGGATTTACCGGGAAAGAAGCGACCTTTCACGCGACGCAATCCATCGCGTATCACACCAAAGTGGTAGGCGGCGTCACGCCTGGGAAAGGCGGGCAGACGCACCTGGATCTGCCCGTATTCAACACCGTTGCGGACGCCGTAAAGTCAACGGGGGCAACTGCTTCGGTGATCTTCGTGCCTCCTCCTTTCGCGACTGATGCGATCATGGAAGCGGCCGACGCGGGGGTCGCGCTGGTGGTCTGCATCACTGAAGGAATTCCGGCGGCGGATATGATTCGCGCTTGGGCGTATCTCAAGAATCATCCGAATACGCGATTAATCGGCCCGAATTGCCCTGGAATCATCTCGCCGGGGAAATGCAAGATCGGAATCATGCCGGCGCATATCCACCTTCCTGGAAATGTCGGCGTGGTCTCGCGATCAGGGACGCTGACGTATGAAGCGGTGGGGCAGTTGACCAAGCTGGGGATCGGACAATCGACCTGCATCGGCATCGGCGGCGATCCGATTATCGGCACGGGATTCACGGACGCGATCCGGCTGTTCAACGAAGACCCGGACACGCGCGCGATCGTGATGATCGGGGAAATCGGCGGCAACGCGGAAGAGACGGCGGCGGCTTACATCAAAGCCAACGTGAAGAAGCCGGTGGTGGGTTTTATCGCCGGTCAAACTGCGCCGCCGGGACGGCGCATGGGCCACGCGGGCGCGATCATTTCCGGAGGCAGCGGCAAGGCCGAGGACAAAATCGCGGCCATGAAAGATGCGGGCGTGACGGTGTGCGCGACGCCGGCTGAAATCGGCGAGAAGATCAAGAGCCGGCTCTGACGGACGAGCGAAAGAATTGGCCGCCGATGAACGCGAATAAACGCCGATGAAGACCAAACGAGTTATCCGGGTTCATCTGTGTGCATCAGCGGCTCGGACGTCTTCTTCGTCGCACTTCTAGAACATCAAGGCAAGAGAGACCAAAACAGACATGGAACGAACATTCGCAATCATCAAACCAGACGCAGTCGCCGGGGGACAATCCGGCGACATCATTTCGATCATTCAGAAAGCTGGATTCCGCGTCGCCGGTATGAAAATGAAATGGCTCAGCCAGCATGAAGCGGAGGCATTCTACGCGGTGCATCGTGAGCGGCCGTTCTACGCCGGGCTCGTGAAATTCATGACCGAAGGACCAGTGATCGTGATGGTGCTGGAAGCGCCGGACGCGATCAGGAAATGGCGCGACACCATGGGCGCGACCAATCCGGCGAATGCGGCGGAGGGAACCATTCGCAAGCGCTTCGCGACGTCGATCGAGCGCAACTGCGTGCACGGTTCGGACGCGCCGGAGACGGCGGCGCTTGAGATTCCGTTCTTCTTCGCGGCGTCTGAGCTGCTCTAGAATAGGAGCGAGATTAGCTCGCAGGGCATGGCCCTGCGCCACGCTCTAGGGATGAACGAGTGGCTCGACGCGCAGCTTCATGCCGTCGACATTCACGACGCGCACTGCGTCTCCCACGCTGACGGGCGTGGCCGAGATCGCGTCCCAATATTCGCCGTGCACGAAGACCTTGCCGCCGGGTGCGAGCGCGGTGCGGGCTTCGCCGATCTCGTCGATCAGGCCGCCGTTGGTCATCAGGGCTTTATTCGCGCGTGCCTTTATGACCAGCGACACCAGGAACATGGTGATCAACGCGAAAGGAACGGTGGTGGAGAGCGCAGTGGAAAGATGAATGCGCAGCTCCGGCGGTCCGTTGATCAGGAGGAGCGCGCCGAGAATCATCGCGAGGGTTCCGCCGCCGCCGAGGATTCCGTGCGACGCGAACTTCGCTTCCAGCACGAATAACGAGACGCCCAGGATGAGCAGCGCGGCCCCGATCCAATTGATGGGGAGCACGGCGAGCCCCGACAATCCCAGCAGCGCCAGGATTCCTCCGGCGACGCCCGGAAAAATCAAGCCGGGCGAGCTGAATTCGACGTATATGCCGAGCGCGCCGAGCACCAGAAGAATAAACGCGACATTGGGATCGGCGATGGCGCGGATGATTCGCTCGCGCGAGGATGGGCGGTACTCGGAGACTTCAGCGTCGCGCGTATGCAAAATCTCTTTGCGACCGTCGAAGCGCGTGATTTCGCGCCCGTCGAGATCGGCGAGCAGGCGCGCCTGGTCGGGCTCAATCGCGTCGATGAGGTGATTGTCGAGCGCCTCTCTTTCCGTGAACGCCTTGGCTTCGCGAATGGTTTTTTCGGCGAGGTCAACGTTGTGGCCGCGCTTGAGGACGATGCTGCGCAGCCACGCCGACGCGTCGTTTTCGATTTTGTTGCGCATCACCGGATCCATCTGTTCGCCCATCAGGACCGGTGAAGCCGCGCCAGTATTGGTGCCCGGCGCCATGGCCGCGACGTCGGCTGCTTCCAGCAGAAAGAATCCGGCCGAGGCGGCACGACCACCGCTGGGCGTGACGTAGGCGATCACGGGCACGCGCGACGCCACCATCTTGGACGTAATTTCGCGACTCGCGTCAAGCAGCCCGCCGGGCGTGTTGAGACGGATCAGAACGGCGGCGGCATTTTCGCTCGCCGCCTGATCGAACACGTGGCTGAGAATCTCGACGGTGATGGGATGAATGATGCCGTCCACATCCACGGCGATGATTTTTGAAGCGCCTTGGGCTTGGGCGATCGCGAAGTTGACAACGACCACGGCGAGTCCGAAGCGTAAACAAGAAAGACGTGCGCGCATGGCTGACACCTCGTCTTTAGCATAGTCACTAACAGCGTGGCGCGTTAACCTGAAAGAGACCAACCGCGATCCCCCACCCTGACGGGTGGGGCTGGAGAACCAGTGGAGTATCGAAAAATATTGGTGCGCGCGACCAACTGGGTGGGTGACGCGGTGATGTCGCTGCCGGCGTTGCGCGCCATTCGTGAGAGATTTCCGATGGCCGAGATCTCGATTCTCGCCAAGCAGTCGGTGGCCGACCTGTATCGGCGCGAGTCGTTTTGCGATTGGCTGATCCCGTACCCGGCTCTCGATCTCGCATCGAAGTGGCGCACGGCACGCAAGCTACGTGCGTCGAAATTCGATTGCGCGATTCTTTTGCAGAACGCGTTCGAAGCCGCGGCAATCGCATTCGTGGCTGGAATACCGGAGCGAATCGGATATGCGCGCGACGGTCGCAGTGCATTGCTGACCAAGGCGATCGCGGTTCCACGGCCGGGCGAAATTCCGCCGCACCAGCGTTTCTACTATCTGGAGCTGTTGCGCAGGGCGGGCATCGTCACGTGTGTTAACGACCAACTTCCATCGAGCGATCTGATTCGATTGGAAGGAGCACCCGAGGCGCGCGCCATGGGCATCGCTCGATTCCAGAAGTTAGGTCTTACCGATGGCGTGATCGGAGTCAGTCCCGGCGCTGCGTATGGATCGGCGAAACGCTGGCTCCCCGAGCGTTTCGCGGGAACGGCGAATCGCGTGGCGAGGGAACTCGGCGCGACGGTCGCGATTTTCGGATCTAAGGATGAGCGCGAGCTGTGCGAAGCAGTGGCAGCCGCGATTCAGGTGAAAGCCTGGAATTTCGCAGGAGAAACAACGCTCGCTGAATTTATCGATATGGCGGCGGCGTGCCGCGTGTATCTCACCAACGATTCCGGAGCGATGCACATCGCTTCCGCGTTGGGCGTGCCGACCGTGGCCGTGTTCGGCGCCACCGACGACATCGCCACCGGACCCACCGGCCCGCTTGCGCGGGTGATCCGCGAAAAGGTGGAATGCAGCCCATGCCTGCTGCGCGAATGTCCCATCGATCACCGCTGCATGACGCGCGTGGACGCAGCGCGAGTGGCGGAGGCGGCGTTGGACCTGCTCAAATGGAAGGCTGTGGATAGCGAAGTGGATCAGGAAGTGGATGAACGTGGATAGTCAAGTGGATACCTGCGTCGACACGCGCCGCAAGATCGTCGGGGCTGGGGAAGCCGCGAACATCGCGGCCGGTGGCGCCACCGTGGTCAGTGGATACTTCGATCCGCTGATCGCCTGGCACGCGCGCTGGCTCGCCGGTTTCAAGAAGCCCGCGCGCCCTCTGCTGGTTCTGATCGCAATGCCGGAGCATCCGATTCTGCCGGCCGGCGCGCGCGCCGAATTGGTGGCATCCCTGCGCGTGGTGGATCATGTCGCCGAATTTTCCGCGGAGCTGATCCACATGCTCGACGGAGCCAGTATCATCCGGATCGAAAATCAGGATCGGGAGTTGTTCCAGGATCTCCTGGAGCTGGTGCATTCGCGTCAGAACGGTGCGCCTGCAGAACCAGGGACCCCGCGAGCCCCGGAGCAAGCCCCGGCGGCGCCGCGATAAGCGTACCTATATATGGACCCGTTCCGCATTCTTGTGGTCAGGCTTGGCGCCATGGGCGACGTGATTCACGCGCTGCCCGCGGTGGCGACCCTTAAGCACAGCTTTCCGCGCAGCCGCGTGAGCTGGCTGCTGCGTCCGCGCTGGATTCCGCTCGTCGAAGGAAACCCGTTCGTCGACGAAATCATTCCGCTGGATCGTACGATGCGGGGCATCGCGGCCGCGGCGCGGCAGCTGCGCGCGGAGCGATTCAACCTGGCGGTGGACCTTCAAGGACTGATCCAATCGGCGCTGGCCGCGGGAATATCGCGCGCGGACAAAATCGTGGGCTTCGACCGATCCCAGGCGGCGGAGCGATGGGCCTCGCTGGTTTACTCCACTGGAGTTGTCACCAGCGCCGCGCACATTGTCGATCGCAACCTGGAGTTGGTCGCGGCGGCGGGCGCGTCCAGCATCCTGCGAGCGTTCCCGCTTCCCGAAGGCGCTCCGGAAGGCCGCTTGCCGGACGGGAGATTCGTGCTGACGAGTCCGTTCGCCGGCTGGAGCGCCAAGCAGTGGCCGCTCGAACGATTCGAACAGCTCGCGAGATTGCTGGACGTGCCTCTGGTGGTGAACGGAACTCCCGATTCGGCTGAAATGTTGCAGCGAATCCGCGGCGCGCACGTCCATATTTCTGGAATCGCGGGGTTGATTGACGCGACGCGGCGCGCCCACGCCGTGGTTGGAGTGGACAGCGGACCAATGCACCTTGCGGCGGCACTTGGGAAATCTGGTGTCGCGATTTTTGGAGCGACCGATCCCGCCCGCAACGGCCCTTACGGAGGATCGCTGCGAGTGCTGCGGAGCGTGGCCGCGGTAACCACTTATAAGCGCGACGCGAGCGACAGCCCCATGCGCGCGATCAGCGCTGACGCGGTGGCCGAGGCGCTGGCGGCGGCGCTCGAATCGAAACCGGCGGGCTGTTCGGCATGAGCGATGTGGGGCGGTCCCCCTGGACCGCGGCCGACGCCCTCGTCGGCCTCCGTTTTGAGCTCGCTAGGTGGCGGACCAGGGGTCTGGCGCGGACGAGGGCGTCCGCCCCACCCAAGATTTATGTGGCGAACTAACCACTCAGGACACTAGACCGTGAGCTTCCCCAAGCCCTACGCGGATGCGGTCGCGAAACTGCGCGTGCCCACCGGATTCGTGCTGGCTGCGGCGTTCCTGTGGCTCTCCGCGCCGACGCTCAATTCGCTGGCCGTGGGCATTCCGGTGGCGCTGGCCGGTTTGGCGATCCGCGCGTGGGCGGCGGGCCATCTCGAAAAAAATCTCGCGCTGACGGACAGCGGCCCGTACGCGATGGTTCGAAATCCGTTGTACATAGGCACTCTCACGGCGGCGGCGGGATTGGTGATTGCATCGCGGCGCTGGGAATTGGGCGTGGCATTCGCGGCGACTTTCCTGCTGGTGTATCTTCCAGTGGTCGAGCTCGAGGAGCAACATCTGCGCACGCTGTTCCCCGATTACGCGGATTACGCCGCGCGCGTTCCGCAGCTGATACCGGGCTTTTTTTTGTCCGCCTCTTCATCCTCATCTTCCGGCTCTTCTCCCGGCACTTCTTCCGGGGGCGCGAGGCCCAAACATTTTCGGTGGTCCTTGTATCGCCGCAATCGGGAGTACGAAGCGTTGGCGGGATTCATCGCGGGTGTGGTGGTATTGCTCTGGAAAGCTTCCCGCTAGTGTCCAGGTCATGATTCGCCGCACGAGTGACAGTGGGCGGACGCGGATGTCTTGATGCAACCGGGGGACGGCCCCACATCGGGTCGGCAGCGGACCTGTTAGGATGCATCCTTATAAGATGACACCCCGCATCGTTAATCCCGTTCGCCGGCGACTGGCCGCGGGCGAGCCCGTCTTTGCGATCACCATCACCGTCCCCAGCGCTGAGATCGCCGCGCAAGCCGCGCAACTGGGTTTCGATTTTCTGTGGGTGGAGATGGAGCATTCGCCCATCACTCTCGAAACCTTGCGGACCATGGTGCTGGCCACGAGGGGTGCGCCCGCCGCGGTGATCGCGCGTGTTCCGGTGAACGAATTGTGGACCGCGAAACGCGTCCTGGATGCGGGCGCGCACGGCGTTATCTTTCCGTTCACCAGTACGCCGGAGCTGGCGCGGCAGGCCGTCGACGCGTGCCGCTATCCGCCGCTGGGCCGCCGCGGCAGTGGACCTGGGCTCGCGTCACTGACCTGGCCCGAGACCGATGGCTACCACGATTCAGCCGACGCGAATGTCTTCGTAATCGCGATCGTCGAGGAAGCGCGCGCTGTCGAAAAGATCGATGAGATCGCCGCGACTCCGGGCCTGGACGCGCTGTTTATCGGAACCAGCGACCTGTCGTTTTCGCTGGGCCTGCGTGGCCGCCAGAACGATCCGCTGCTGTCTGAAGCCATCGCGAAAATCGCCGCCGCTGCCGAGCGCAACAAAGTTCCGTTGGGCCGGCCGGCTTCCACTCCGGCGCAGGTTGCCGAATGGCGCAAACAGGGGTTCGCGTTTTTTCAGTTGACCACCGAGCTTGGATTCCTGAGAGCGGGCGCGCGCGACTTCCTGACTGCGGCGGGGCGGGCGCCGTCCGCGACCCCTCAAAAGGGGAGCGGGGCGCTTTACTAATGTGGCGCGGGCCGCCAGGCCTGTCCCCCATGGGACTGCGTCCCACGAAAGTGGATGAAAACCCCAAAGGGGAAGATCGCGCGAATAAAGGACGAACAAATGGTGTGGTTTTCGACCCTGCAGAGCCGAGATTCATCTCGGCTTTGGCACTTCGGAAAGGCAGGCAGTCGTCTCGGCTTTCATCTCCCGGAAAAGCCGAGACGACTCTCGGCTCTGCAGGCTTGACAGCCCGCGCCACACACTACTAGACAGCGAGCATCGCCAGAAATCCGGCTGCTACACTTCTAATATGGATTCTCGGCGGAATTTTCTCACCAAAGTTGCCTCCGGATTGGGCACGTTGGCAGCCGTACCCGCTCAGGTGCTCGCCGCGAACGATCAGATCCGCCTTGGGTTTATCGGCTTCGGCGACCGCGCCACGGATCTGCTCAATCAGGTGCGCGCGTGCCCCGGCGCCGAGCCGGTGGCGTTTTGCGACATCTACACCAAGCAACTGGATCGCGCGAAATCCCTGGTCCCCGCCGCGGCAACCTATCTGGATCATCGCCGCATGCTCGACGATCGCTCCATCGACGCTGTCGTCATAGCGACGCCGCAGCATCTTCACGCGGAACACTTCTGCGCCTCGCTCGACGCGGGAAAGCACGTGTATCAGGAAAAAACCATGGCGTTCACGGTGGAGCACGCCAAGCAGATGCGCGCGTCCTTCAAGAAGGATGCCGGAAAACACGTGGTGCAAATCGGGCACCAGTCGTGCTCGTTCGGACACATGACCGATGTGCGGCAGTTCCTTTCCGATCCCGAGCGCATGGGCAAAATCACCGCGATCGACATGCACATGTTCCGCAACACGCCGCATGGCAAGCCACAATGGTCGCGAACGGCGCGCATCACCTCGGATGTGAATCCCGAAAACATTTTGTGGCCGTCCTTCCTGGGCGGCGCCCCGCTTCGTGATTTCGACGCGAATCGATACATGAATTGGCGCTATTTCTGGGATTATTCGGGTGGAAATGTTTACGAAAATATGTGTCACCAGATTAGCTTCTGGTATAAGGCGCTGCGTCTCCAGATCCCCCAGGCGGTGACTATGACCGGCGGCATTTATCTTTGGAAGGACGGCCGCGAGGTGCCCGACACCATGTCCGTCGCCATCCAGCAGCCCGAAGAAATGCAGGTCACCTGGGTGTCCGGCTTCGGCAATAATGAGCTCGGCGTCAGCGAAGAAGTGCTGGGCGACAACGGAACCATTTCGCGTGACGACCGTGTGCGGTACACCCCGCAGAAAATCAATCGTCCGGACGGGACTGAGTTGATGGGGCGCGCGACGCAAACTCCGCAGGTCCACATGCAGAATTTTCTGGATTGCATTCGCGCGGCGCCGGGGCCCGACCGGGAACCGAACTGCCCGTTCGAGCTCGGCTTCCGCGTTTCCATCGCGTCACGGATGGCTGTCGATAGTTACCGGCTCGGCCGCACCTTGCGCTGGGATCCGAAAGCGGAGGAGATCGTCTAGCGTTTAACCCGGCGCTTCAGACGGCCAGCGGGATGGATTTCGGATACACACCGGAACAAAATCAGCTTCGCTCCACCATTCGCGCCTTCGCCGAAGCGGAGATCAAGCCGCACGTGATGGAGTGGGACGAATCGCAGCATTTCCCGCTGGATGTGTTTCGCGAACTCGGCCGCCTGGGCGTGCTGGGAGCCGTTTTTCCAGAGGAATTGGGCGGCGCCGGTTACAGCTACATCGATTACTCCATCGTCATGGAAGAGATCGCGCGCGTGGATCCTTCCATCGCCCTGAGCCTGGCCGCGCACGTTTCGCTGTGCGCCAATCACATCTTCCTCGCGGGGAATCCGGAGCAGCGCGAACGCTACATTCCCAAGCTCGCATCGGGCGAATGGATCGGGTGTTGGTCGCTCACCGAGACGGAAGCCGGATCGGATGCGGGCGGCACGCGAACCAAAGCTGTTCCCGACGGGGACGAGTGGGTGCTCAACGGCGGTAAGACTTTCACCACCAATGCGCACATCGCCGACGTCTGCGTCGCGATGGCGATGACGGATCGCGCGGCTTCCCACCACGGGATCTCGGCATTCATCATTGAAAAAGGCACCCCGGGATTCAAGACCGGGAAAAAGGAGAACAAGCTGGGCATGCGCTGCTCGCCCACCGGCGAGGTTTTGTTCACGGATTGCAAGCTTCCGGCCACGCAGCTCTGCGGCAAGCGCGGCGAAGGCTTCGTCGACAGTTTGAGGGTTCTCGACGGCGGACGGATTTCCATCGCCGCGCTGTCGGTGGGACTCGCACAGGGCGCGTATGAAGCGGCGCTCAAATACTCCAAACATCGCAAACAATTCGGCCGCTTTATCTCTGAATTCCAGGAAATTCAGCATAAACTCGCCGATATGGCCACGGAAATCGACGCCGCGCGGATGCTGACGCTTCGCGCCGCCTGGCTCAAGGACACCGGTCATAGCGTGAACAAAGAGTCGGCGATGGCGAAACTGTTCGCGTCGGAAATGGCGGTGCGCGCAGCCGACAGCGCGCTCCAGGTTCACGGCGGGTACGGCTTCATCAAGGACTATCCGGTCGAAAAATTCTATCGCGACGTAAAGCTCTGCACCATCGGCGAGGGCACCAGCGAGATCCAAAGATTGGTGATCGCGCGCCAGCTTCTGAAGAGCGCCTGCTGAGAGCGTATGTCGACTGAGAAAATCCTGGCTGGCGACACCCGCTCCATCGCCCGCGCCGCGACATGGATCGAGAATCGGCGCCCCGAAGCCGAGGCGCTGTTGCGCGAGTTGTTTCCCTACACCGGCCGCACCATGATTTTGGGGATCACCGGATCGCCGGGCGCGGGCAAGAGCACGCTGTGCGATCAACTCGCGCGCGAGCTGCGCGGCGAAGGCAAGCGCGTCGGAATCATCGCGGTGGACCCCACCAGTCCTTACACCGGCGGCGCGATTTTGGGCGATCGCATCCGCATGCAGCGCCATCACGCCGATGCGGGCGTGTTCATTCGCTCCATGGCCACCCGCGGATGGCTGGGCGGGCTGGCCGCGGCGACCACGGAAATGACCATGCTGCTGGATGCCGCCGGGTTCGACGTGGTGATCGTGGAAACCGTCGGCGTGGGCCAGGATGAGGTGGAAATCGCGCGCCTGGCGGACGTCACGCTGGTGCTGATGGTGCCGGGCATGGGCGACGACGTACAGGCCATCAAAGCCGGTATCATTGAAATCGCCGACGTGTTCGTCATCAACAAATCGGATCTTCCCGGCGCGGAGAAGCTCGACCGCGAATTGAAAAGCTACCTGGGTCTTTCGCATCGTCCGGATGGGTGGACTCCGTCCATCGTGCACGCGGTCGCCAGCGAGGGCAAGGGAATCGCCGAGACGCTCGCGGCGGCGCGCGAGTATCATTCCCGGGGATCGAGTGTTACGCGCGGCGCGGAAATCTGGAGCATGCGGCTCCGCGAAATGCTGCGCGAGCGCCTGATCGATCGCTTTCCCGCCGCGGATTTCGCGGCCGCGGGGCGGGAGGTCGCTGAGCGCAGGCGCGATCCATTTTCGATCATCGACGGCTGGCTGAAAGAGGGGAGTGGCTGGGAAGAACGGCCGCGCATGGACGCTGATAAACGCGATAAACGCGATAAACGCGATAAACGCGATAGACCCAGATGAAAATCGATCACCTGGGGATTGCCGTCAAATCGCTCGACGGGGCGCTGAAATTCTATCGCGATCAACTGGGCCTTGATGTTTCCCTGCGTGAGACTGTCGACCAGGAAAAAGTGAACGTCGCGATGTTACCGCTTGGCTCCCCCCGCATCGAGCTGCTGGAACCCACTGAACCGGATTCCGTCATCGGAAAATTTCTAGAGAATCGCGGCGAGGGCTTGCATCACGTTGCGATTCGCGTTCCCGATCTGAACGCATCGGTGGAACGGTTGCGCACTTCAGGCGCGCGGCTGCTGAACGAACCCCGCGTGGGCGCCGGCGGGCATCTCTACGTTTTCGTGCATCCCGCGTCAACGGGCGGAGTGCTGATCGAACTGATACAGGAATAAATTTCAAGAATGAAAGCTCAGGAATGCAAGCCAAAATTGGAGTGATCGGCGGCAGCGGCCTGTACTCGATGCCGGGATTCGAAGCGCACCAGGAACACGTGATCTCGACGCCGTGGGGCGCGCCGTCGGACGCCTATATTGTCGGGTCACTCGCCGGCAGGGAGGTCGCGTTCCTTTCGCGGCACGGGCGCGGGCATCGCGTTTCGCCGTCGGAGTTGAACTTTCGCGCGAATATTTACGGCTTCAAATCGCTGGGCGTGGAGCGGATTCTTTCGCTGAGCGCGGTGGGGTCTTTAAAGGAAGAACACCAGCCGCTCGATTTCGTGATTCCAGATCAGTTTGTCGATCGGACGCGCGGCCGCGTGTCGACATTTTTCGGCGAAGGCCTCGTTGCGCACATCAGTTTCGCGCATCCCATTTGTCCGCAACTCGCGCGGGTCGCGGCGGCCGCTGCCAGGGGCGCGGGAGTAAATGCAAAATCGGGTGGAACCTATCTGTGCATGGAGGGCCCCGCGTTTTCCACCCTCGCCGAATCCAATTTGTATCGCAGTTGGGGCATGGACGTGATCGGCATGACCAATCTTCAGGAAGCCAAGCTCGCGCGCGAAGCCGAGATTTGCTACGTGACCATCGCGATGGTGACCGATTACGATTGCTGGCATCCCGATCACGACGCCGTTACCGTGGACAGCATCATCGCGACCCTGACGCAAAACGCCGCGAACGCGACCAAAGTGGTGACAGCGGCCGTGCGCGCCATGCCGGATGCGCGCGAGTGCAAATGCGGATCGGCGCTCGCGCACGCCCTGATCACCGATCGCAAAGCGATCCCTGAAGCGACGAGGAAGAAGTTGGAGCTTCTGGTTGGCAAATACCTCTGAAGAGCACCCCTGTCGACTTATCTTGGATCGCTGCCTGCGCGGCGAAGCGTGGCCTGCCGCGCTGCTCGATCGCGCCATGGAAGAAGACGATGGGCGCGCTTTTTTGTCGATCGTCGTCGAGCGATTGGGCGATCTGTTCGAACCCCGATTGGGCGAGGTTTACCGCAAGCTATTCACCGAAGTGATCGAACGTGTCGCGCCGGAAATGCGCGAGCGTGTTCGAGGCGTTCAAACTTCGCAGCGAGCACCGAACGGATTCCAAGCGAAGCAAGTGTACGTGCTATCGCGCATCACGCTGGGTGCGGATGTCGCCGTGACCAGCGTGCTTATCGATGCCGCCAAGCGCCGTTTTCCCGATGCCGGGATCGTCTTCGTGGGTCCACGGAAATCCTACGAAATGTTTGAGGCGGATGCGCGCATCATCCATTTCGATGTCCCCTACGCGCGTGGGGGCAGCCTTCGGGAACGCCTGCGGGCGTCGGCGGATTTGTGGATCGACGATGGAATCGTGATCGATCCGGATTCGCGTCTGACGCAGCTCGGGCTGATTTCCGTATGCGCCCCGGATCGCTATTTTCATTTTGAAAGCCGGTCGTTCGGCGGCGACGATACCGAGCGGCTACCGGCCCTTGCTTCGCGCTGGGCCCACGAAGCTTTGGGCGTCGAAAACGCGGGCGCGTTTGTCGCGCCGCTGCCGGCGGAAGGCGAACCGCCCGCGATCACCGTGAGCCTCGGCGTGGGCGAGAATCCGGCGAAGCGCATCAGCGGCGATTTTGAGATCGACCTGCTCGCGACCTTGCGCACGTTTGGAAGATCGGTGCTGATCGACAAAGGCGGCAGCCTGGAGGAACGCGAGCGCGTGGAGCAAATCGTTAATCAATCCAGAATCCCGGGCGTCCGCTTGCACGACGGATCGTTCGCGCACTTCGCCGCCGAGATCGCGCGATCGCGACTCTACATCGGTTACGATTCGGCGGGCGGACACGTAGCATCGGCGTGCGGCGTGCCGGTGATTTCGATTTTCGCGGGCGCGGTGAGTGAACGGTTCGTCGCGCGCTGGCGCCCCATCGGAACCGTCATCGACGCTCATACGGTCAGCGACGTGATCGGCGAAGTGCGCCGCGCGGCCGCGGAGAAAATAGAGATCGCCTGAACGGTCGGGTTACCGGCCCTTCTTGCCAGCCTTCCCGGATTCGGGGAGCATCGGTTTGCCTTCATGCGCGACGAGAAGATCGTGCATATCGTTGGCGTGCTCCTCTTCGTTCACTAGAATCCCCTCCATCATCACGCGAGTGGTGGGATCTTTGTCGGCGAAGAAACGGATCAATTCGCGATAATGCTCGCACGCGATTCGCTCGGCGATGAGATTCTCCTTAATCATCTCGACCAGGTTCTCACCCTCGACATATTGCGACGCCGAGCGCATCGCCAGACCTTCAGGATTGAAGTTCGGTTTGCCGCCAAGCTGGTTGATGCGTTCGGCGACCACCTTCATGTGGCCCGTCTCTTCCTTGGCGTGCTGCTCGAATTCCGCCTTCACGCCGTCGCTCGAAATGCCGGTGGCGGTGATTGCGTTCATGGTGTAGCGGAGCACGCAGACAATCTCGGTGGCGAGCACCGCTTGCAGGATCTCGATGGTCTGCTTTACATCGGCCTGATAGCCGGGAGTTAATGCGCCTTGGTCGATATTTGCGCGAGCCATGGCACGCAAATGCTTCACATCCGTGATGAAAGGTTGGTTGCTCATCGAGTCTCCTGGCGTCCAACCCGCTGGGGAGCGAGCGGGGACATACTCTCCTGATACTCCGGTGCATCACTTTGTTTCAATAATTCCCCCAGCCAAGCTTTCTGCATCCCAGGTGAACTCAGGCGTCCCTCATCAGAACGTAAACCGGATCTGCAATTCCAGCCGCCGATTGTTGGCGTTCTCCGAAAACCCTTCGCCGTTCAAACTCCCGGCCATCTGGTTAGCTTGTCCGAATAAAGGTGACGTGATATCGCCGTTGATCGGTCCAGGATTCGTGTGATTGAGGAGATTCCGGATCGACATCGAAACAATCAGGCTGTAGCGCTTCGAACTGGGTTGCGCGCCGATCAGTCCGCCCAGCCCTCTGCCCGTCGCGGCTTGAGCCGGGTTCGCGGGCGCTGACGATGCGGCACTGGCCGTGCTCAGACCGCCGCCGCGCTCCCCTCCGAATCCGAACGTTTTCCCGACGCGCAGATTCATGCTGATCTGGCCGGGCCCGCGCCCGTAATTGCGCGGCAGAATCTCCTCGTTCGGCGTCGGATTGGGATCCAACAGCCCATATTGCGTCTGAATCAAGCCCGGTTTCGATGGATCCGTGGCGATCCCCGGGCGCGCGGTAAACAGAGTCGTCCCGTAGGGATCGCTACCGGCGGTGATGTCGAACGGCACGCCCGATTGCGCCACCAGGTACGGACTCAAGCGAATACTCCAGCGCAGATTGATGGATCCCCCTAATGACATGCGATGCCGCACGTCGGTGGAAGCCGGGCCGTACTCGCCCGCCGCACTGTAGGGATTCGCGGGAAATGTGCCCACCCCGTCGGTGTTGCTCATGGCCTTGTTGAGCACGTAAAAACCGAACAGGGAAAATCCCGAATTCACTCGCGCGTTGACATTTGTGATGAGTTGATTCTGATTGTAGACGCCCGCCGATTCCATCAGGAACACGGGGCCTGGCAAGCCCAGAGGAAACACTCCGCCGCCGACGCCCGGCACATACGTTCCCGGTAGCGGCGCGTTGATATCGGCCGAGCGAAGCTCATGCAGTCCGTGCGAATTCGTATACGTGACGGCCAGCGTCGTGTGAGCGGGCAGTTGCCGCTCCAGCGTGACCGCGGATTGCATTATATAAGGAGCGCGCAAAGTCGAGCTGATTTCCTGAATCGCTTGCGTGGATTCGACCCCGCCCAGATCCGCAAGCGGCGGAACGGACGGAAAAAAGCTGGGGTTGGTGACGATATAGGATTGCTGCACGATGCCGTTATACCGCCCCGCCGTCAGCGTGTTCCCCAGCGCGAAGCGGTCGTAAAACATTCCGAAACCCAGGCGAACCACCGTGTTGGGTTTGGTTCCCTTCGCGGCCGGCGCCCAGGCGAGAGCGACGCGCGGCGCCCAGTCCCGCCGATCGTGAATGTTGGTCTGGACCTCATAGCGAAGCCCCAGGCTCACGGTGATATTGGGGCGCACGCGCCAGTCGTCCCCCACGAAAAGGCCCGCGTCCGCCTGACCCACGTGCAGGAAAGGCGTTCCCGCGTCGACGCTGAATTGCGACGCACCTCCACTGATCGCGGCGATCTGCGCCGCTGAAAATCCCAATTGGTCTCCCAGCAGCGTCCGCCGATAGCGTTCCAGCGAAGTGATGTTTTCGAACTGGCCTGGAATCGCTTGATTGGAGGCATTGAGAACCGGCGCGAGCCCTCCGCCGAACGTAAACGTTCCGTTGAAATTCGTAGGCGACAGGTTGTCGTCCGTTTGCCCGCGCAATCTGGCTCCAAACTTCCATACGTGAGCCCCGCGGGCCACGGTCGTGTAGTTCTGGAATTCGTAATTGTTCTGCGTATCGAAAGCACGCCCCACCGATGCTCCGCCGTCGTTGAACGCTCCCAGCACTTGAATCTCCGGTCCCGGCGTGATCGCGATTCTCTCGGGCGCGGCACGGAAATATTGGAATCGTGTCTCGTTGATCGCCGATCCTATGACGGCCGTCTCCGTTAACTGCACGGTCTGGTTCAGATAGGAGAAGTCGTAGCCGCGCGATGGCAGATCCAGGTTGCCGATGCCCGTGCCCGGAATACTCGATTGCGTCACCGAGTAGCGTACGGAGAGAGTCTGCTTGTCGTTCAATGCGTAATCGAAGCGCGGCGTGCCTTTGGTGAAGCGCTGCTTGACGTTGAAGATGTTGGTGAAAGGCACGGCCGCGAGCGTGGCCGGATTCAGCATGAAGCCGTTGGTGATCGCGCCGTTGTTCACCATGTTGCGCTGGAAATCCAGCGTGAAGGAAGCATGTTTGCCCAGCGGACCGCCTCCGCTGTTTTCAAATTCGTTGAGCAGCAACGGCGCTTTCACCGCCGAATAAGGATTCCGCGCGTTCCACCAATCCGTCCCCAGGTTGTAATCGATGGTGGCGTGATAACGATCCGAACCCGGCTTGGTGAAGATCTCGATCTTGCCGTAGCCCAGCTTGTCGTACTCCGCCGCGAAGGGATTCTGATTGATGCGGATCTCGCGGATCGAATTCTTCGGCGGCAGCTCGCCTCCGCTGAATCCGTCGATGAAAATCGATCCGCCGTTCGGCCCCGCCGAAGGTCCGGCCAGCGCCAGAAGGTCCGCCATCAGATCGTCCGGATCGTCGGAAAGAGCCAGCAGATCGTCCCCGCGCAGCACCAGTCCGCTGGCGTTGTTCGCGGAATCGACGCTGAGCGTGGATCCGGTTTCCTCCCGCACCGTCACCCGTTGCGTGGTGCTGACCACCTTCACCGTCAGATTGAGAGTCACCGCGCCCTGGCCGAGTGAAACTCGCGACGGTTGCGTCGTCGACAATTGCGGAGCCGACGCCGTGACCTGATAGTCGCCCGCCGGCAATCCGGCGATCGAATACGCGCCTTTGTCATCCGCGGTCGCGACTTTCTTGAAGTCTGATCCAACCATGGTGACAGTCGCTCGCGGAACCACCGCCCCGCTTTCGTCAGTGATTTGTCCCCGAAGGATCGCCGACTGCGCCAGGAGTGCCGGCGCGAAGGAGAGAATCACGGCCAGACTAACGGCCATTCTGACAAAAAGGCTAGCGGTCCTCAAGGAATACGACCGAATGGAATAACACTGGGCTTCGAGCAAGTATCGACCTCACCTTAGAATACGAAGCGATTCTGAAGATCTCCTTAAAGTACGACAAAGCACGACGCCCATCCGCGTCCGATCTATGTCGTGATTTATGCGAGAAGCCTCCGATGAACTGCGATGAACTGCGATGAACTGCTATTCTGACACTGATATTTCAGCGGAGGGAGTCCACATTGAATCCGCGGCTGGGCGGAACCGAGGCGGGTTCATGCGTTCCCGCCCCCGTTTATGAATTCGAACCTCCGCGCATGATCTCCAGCGTCGTTTCCTCTGACGATCGAGTCCGGTATTACCTGGTATTCGCCGCCGTCGTAATATTCCTGATCCTTCCACTGTGGCCGGTCGCCATCCTCCCCTGGACCGACATCGGCGATCACATGGCGCGCGTTTACATTTTGCATCACTTCAACGATGTGCCCGTGTTCCGTCAATACTACGAGATCGAACGGCTCCCGCTTCCGAATCTGGCAATGGACCTGATCCTTCCCCCGATGCTGAGCTTCATGAGCGCCTACGTTGCGGCGAAAGTCTTCGCGTCCATCTCGGTGGTCCTGTTTGCCGTCGCGTGTCATGTGTTCGGCCGCACGGTCCATGGCGCGCCCACGTGGCTGGCGATTCCCGCCGCATTCTTCTTTTACAATTCGCTGATGATCATGGGATATGTGAATTACATGTGGGGCGTCGCGTGGTTTCTCCTGGCGGCCGCGGCATGGCTGGTGTTCCATCGCACGCATTCGGTGGCTTCCGGCGTCCTTACCTGCGCTGCCGCTTCGGTGACTTATATCTCGCATTTGACCGGCTTTTTCTATTTGGGTCTATTTGCTGGATGCATGACGGCATGGTCCCTCCTGTCGTCACGCCGCGTGACCGTCTGGAATGCGATCTCTTTTCTGCCCCTGCTCCCGGGCCTCGCCGCCTACGCAACACTCGGCAGCGCCAAGGGAGACATCCAGAGGATTCAGTGGAACCCCCTGATCGTCAAACTGGCCCACTCGGGGTTGCTGATCGCGGGATATTCGGTGTGGATGGATGCGATCGTGATTTGTGGTCTCGCTCTAGTCATCGTGGCAGTTGTGCGTTCCGGAAAATGGGGAGGCGATCGAGCCCTGCTGGCGACCGGCGGCGTTTTCCTCCTGGCCTTTTGCGTGTTCCCGTATACCATTCACACTGGCGGCGATGCCGATTCTCGATTCATCCTGCCAGGCGCGCTGCTGCTGCTGCTCAGTGTGACGGTCTCGTGGGGCAGGCGATCAAGCGCGCAGGCCGTTCATGCCGTTGCGCGCGATTCGTGTCGCCTGCCTCGGGCAGACGTGTCCCGGGCCGATACGCCTGCGGCCAACGCACCGTGGGCGAGCGCGCGGCGGAGCTACCTAACACTCCTAACAGTGCTCGCGATCCGCATCGTGTTGATGGAGGGATACTGGCTGAGTGCCGAGCGGATCTTGACCGAACAGCTCGCCGTCGTCACCCAAGTCGGCGAACAATCGCGGATCTACCCGATGGCTTTCATTCCGCGCGGCCGCACGGAAACCAAAATGCTCGGAGCATTGATGCACATTTCCGGCTACGCCGTCATCGACCGCAATGCGGTATCCGCCAGCACCTTCGCCTTCGCGGGACAGCAGCCGTTACAGCATCGTATTCCCTTGCCGTATGTGGAGGTCAGGCCTTCCACGTCCCTCGGCGAGATTCCGTGGAAGCAAGTCTTCGATAATTACGATTACCTCTGGATCTATAATGGAGGCCCTGAATTCCTGGCCTTTCTGGACCAGCATGCTCATCTGCGGGCCCAATCTGGCGTTGGGCGGTTGTATCGCCTGACTGCACCTGATCCGGCTGGACATGCTGCGGTTATACCTGGCCCGGCTGCATCCGGCGTTTTTGTGCCCGGGAAATTATGATCGAGCTGGCCATCGTCGTACCCACCCTGGATGAGCGCGATAACCTTCCGCCGCTGCTCGCCAGACTCGATTCCGTTTTGGCGGGAATTCAATGGGAAGTGATTTTTGTCGACGACGATTCCGCCGATCTCACCGCCAGCGTCGCGCGATCCATCGCGCGCGGCAGAAGTAACGTGCGCGTCATCCAGCGGATCGGCCGGCGCGGGCTCTCCTCGGCTTGTGTCGAAGGCATGCTCGCGACCGCGGCTCCCTACATCGCCGTCATGGACGCGGATATGCAACACGATGAGGCCATCCTGCCGCGCATGTATCGTCTGATGACATCGGAGCCGCTCGATACTGAGCCGCTCGACATCGTGGTCGGCAGCCGCCACGTCCCGGAAGGCAGCATGGGCGAAATGAGCCCCGCCCGCAAACTTCTGAGCCGGCTGGGAGCGCGAATCAGCCGCGCGGTATGCCGCTGCGAGTTAAGTGACCCCATGAGCGGATACTTCATGTTGAGCCGCCCCTTTCTGAATCTGGTGGTCCGGCAGCTCTCCGGCGTCGGCTTCAAAATTCTGGTCGATATCCTGGCGTCCTCGCCGCGGCCGGTGGTCCTCAAAGAAGTTCCCTATACATTCAGGCAGCGCGTGTACGGGCAGAGCAAGCTGGATCTCAACACGGTGATTGAATACTTTCTGTTGCTCGCCGACAAATTTCTTGGGGATCTGTTGCCCGCCCGCTATGTCGGATTTGCACTGGTCGGCTCCATAGGTCTGCTGATCTATCTCGCCATCGTGCGCCTGGAGTTTCGGAATTTCGGGATGCCCCTGGTGGAAGCCCAGGCGGTGGCCGCGTTCCTGACCATCATCTTCAAGTACCTTGCCAATAACGTGACCACTTACTGGGACATCCGCCTGCGCGGCTGGAAGCTGGTGTGGGGCTTCGTCCCGTATTGTCTCGCCTGCGCATTCGGCGCGCTCGCCAACATTAGCGTTGCCGAACTGCTCACCTCCCGGGGATTGCCCTGGTACCTGGCATCCTCGCTGGGATTAATGATCGGTTCCGTGTGGGATTACGGCGTCACCGCGGTCCTCACGTGGCGCACGTTGCGCCGGCGTGCGGGGCAGAGGATCGATGCGGCCGAGAAGAACGACGCCTCCGCCGCCGGTTGACGGCATCATGTTCTCGGGGATCAAAGCATGGGTCTCACATCTGGTCCAGCGCGATATTCGCGTCTACATTGTGGTTCGCCACCGTATCGGCCGAATGCGGCCGTTCTTGCCTCATGAGCCCGATTTCGCGGCGTTCCGCTTGCTCCCCCGCGCAGGCGGGTGCTTTCTCGACATCGGAGCCAACGACGGTATCTCGGCGCTCTCCTTCCGTGTATTCGATAAGGTCACGCCGATCGTTTCGGTGGAACCCAACCCCTTCCATCGCAAGTCTCTCGAAGCGGTGAAAAAGAAGATCGGGAAATTCGATTATCTGCTGGTCGGCGCGGGTGATCAGGACAGCTCGGTTCGTCTTTTCACGCCCGTCTATAAGGGTTACCCGCTTACCAGCTACGCGTCCTTGGACCCGGAAGTGAGCCGCCACAACCTCGAGCGGTCCATGCCTATTCGAAATATCTGGAAGGACGCGGCATTCGTCGACACGGAAGTCCCCATCAAGAGGATGGACGATTTCGACCTTAATCCGGATTTCATCAAAATCGACGTCGAAGGATTCGAAGATGCCGCCTTGCGCGGCTTGACCAGAACCCTGGCCGCGCGGCTTCCGGCGATCATGGTGGAATATAATCCCGCTAGTTTTAGCAGGGTCACGGAGATTCTTCAGCCGCTCGGGTATCGCGCGTTCGTCTATGACCCACGCCGCCGGCGGCTGAATCCTTATAGCGGGGAAAAAGCGTTGAATATTTTCTTTGTCCATCCCAAGCGAAGTAGCGGGCAGGCTGATCAGGCGGCGGTTCGACATGAATGACAATCCACCGTCCTGGTGCATAATGATGGTATGAGTGTTGCAACCAGGACAGTGCGCCAAAGCCTCAGTCTCCCGGCAGGCGTTGCGACCAAAGTGCGTCGAATGGCGAAGACGCGCAAGCTAAGTGCGAATCGAGTAATTGTCGAGCTAATCGAAAACGGAATCGAGGCTGAAGCGCGGAAACAAGCCGAATTTGAAGATCTCGTGAGGCGTTTTAAGAGCGCCACGGACCCCAAGGAAGTGAAACGTCTCGGCAACGAATTGGGCCGGACGATTTTCCCTTAGTATCACAACGGTTCGCCCGTTGCCGGCTGTCCTCTAAGCAGGAACGTCTTCGGAAGCGGGCCTCGACCGCAGATTTTGAACGATCCGAAATCCTTGTACCAATCACCGGTAGGAAGTTCAGGGTTCGATTCCACCCAAAGCCGCAGCTGGGTTAGCTCCACTTCAGTGATCTCGCGTACCAGCATACGACCGACCAAGTGATTCTTAATTCCGGGCGGAAAGTCGCGCCACGATCCGATTTTCGGCATGTCACCAGGCCTCCATCTCGGCGGCAGCGGCAATAACGGCCTTCGCCAGGTCGTCGGCCTCTGTTGATCTGGCCCTCAGTTTCTTGGTCGTGTCTTGTGTTCGTTTAATGAGCTCGTCAAACAGGTCCGGGATCTTGCTTACGCTCTCGACGCACATCCATGGAGGAGCATCGTTGAATAACCACACTTCTTCGTTGTAAATCTCGAAGGTGTTGTGGCCGGAAGCTCTCCTAAGGGCAATCCCCCACCGCTTGCCGACCATTGTGTATCCGATGTCCCGGCTCCAGTAGCTGCCGTCCTGATCCTCATGAGCCGCAATCTTGTGCCAGGCGGACACGCCAGGATTCAAAGTGTTTAAGGCAGCGTCGAGCTTCGAAATCGCAGTGGCAAGCTCTTCCGTGGCGAGCTTTCGATCGCTAGCAGCTGCAGTGAGTTGTCTGAACGAAGAGGCGATCCTCTCCGGAGGAGGGATTTTGTTCTGACTCATTTGGTCTAACTCCTAAACCTAAATCAGATCGATTGCGGACGGGCCGCGATGGTTAACATCTCGATCTAGTAGAATCCTACCACATCACGGCTACATGTACATCCCACCATTAACATCCAACACGTGACCGGTAATGTACCCCGCCTCGTCGCTCGCCAGAAATCGCACCGCCGCGGCGATGTCTTCCGCGCGTCCGAATCGCTTCAGCGGAATGTGTTCCAGCATTTTCGATTTCAAGTCATCTGACAAAGCGGCGGTCATGTCGGTTTCGATGAACCCCGGCGCGATCGCGTTCACCGTGATATTGCGGCTCGCCATTTCCTGCGCGAGAGATTTCGTCAACCCGATCAATCCCGCTTTCGAAGCGACGTAGTTCGCCTGGCCGGGATTCCCCGTCTCGCCGACGATCGAGGAAATATTAATGATGCGGCCCCAGCGTTCCTTCATCATTCCGTGGAGCACCTGCTGGATCGCAAGAAACGCGCCGGTGAGATTGGTCGCGATCACGGCGTCCCAATCGTCCTTTTTCATACGTAGCGCGAGCCCGTCCTTGGTGATCGCGGCGTTGTTGACCAGGATGTCGATCCGGCCCACGTCCTTGAGCGCCTGCGCAAACGCGGCTTTGATGGAGTCCTGCGAAGAGAGGTCGAGTTCGACCCAAGTCGAGTTTGGAATTTGCGCCGAGGCTTCCTCCAGCTTGGCGCGATTGCGGGCCGCGAGAATCACTCGCGCGCCCGATTCGGCCAGGGCGCGGGCGCATGCGAGACCGATGCCGCGGCTGGCGCCCGTAACAAGTGCCGTCCTGTTTGTCATGATTTAGATTATGGCTTACACCGACCTGCGCGAGTTCGTGGGCGCCCTCGAAAAAAACAAAGAGCTCAAG
>Ga0182024_10003043_pt1 | contig 40632 bp, 28 predicted proteins | sample P32metaG_FD_120480 | JGI IMG/M metagenome (GOLD analysis project Ga0182024, IMG submission 120480) | Permafrost microbial communities from Stordalen Mire, Sweden - P3-2 metaG (Illumina Assembly) | ecosystem: Environmental > Terrestrial > Soil > Wetlands > Permafrost | place: Sweden: Stordalen...
CAAAGGCGAGACCTGGGGCACCCGGCTAGCGGGCCGCAGGGCCTGCGCTCACAGCCTATGGATCCTAAACCGTAGGGGGTGGCGTCTTTTTTGCGTCTGTCTTCGATTTTGCGAGGTCAATCACCTCCTGCATTTGCGCCTCGCGGTTGTGGCGTGCCACGTACCAGTCTTTCAACAGGAACTCGATCAGCCCGATTAGTGTCTTTGCCTCTTCTGGGTCGACATCGACGATTAAATTGATGTCGCTCTCCATATGCGCCCCGATGTTGCCGACAGTTCGGACGCCGTCAATGGCTAGCCAGGTATTCGGGTCAACTTTACTCTTCAATTCCTTGACCTCGTCGACGAGTCGCGATTTTGAAATCTTCCAAAAGTCGCGGATTATCCCCCGTAGGCATCGGCGTGAGAGGGTCGCAGAGGCTTTTGGGCTGTCGTTGACAATCAGGCAGGCCTCTTTGTAATCATCGAGAACGGCTTTCGGGATGTAATCGGGGAAGGGTTTCGACGTCGATCTTGGCCTGAGTTGCCACTCCTCAATCGGTTTGACAGTGTAACTCCAACTGTTGTTCGCAAAGCTAGCTTTGTGAAGTCGAGCCACAATCTTGTATTCGCGACATATCGGATTGGGACATACGACTACCTCGGTCCGAATGAAGAGATCGCCATCTTTGTTGTCTTGGTTGAATCTGTGGCTGTCAGAGCTCGTGCTGTAGGCCGTAATGGTCGCAGGCTGGTTGCAAAACGGGCAAGTCCAAGAGAAAGTCTTCTCGCTCACAGTTCCCTCCAAGCAAACTATCTCACAGAATAGGTCGCCAGCCAGCTGTTTATGAGCCGGTGGTCCAAGTATGGAAGGTCGTAGCGATGACTCTGGCCAGCCCGCTCAGATTTCGAGGATTACGGGCATGATCATGGGGCGGCGGCCGGTGGTTTTCTGGATTAACCGCTTTAGCTCGGCGCGGACTTTTTCTTTGACCATGCCGTAGTCGGATTTTTGCTCGGTGCTTAGGCCGTCGAGAGTCTTCAGGACCAACTCTTTGGCTTGCTCGGTGACGTCTGAGCCGCCGAAGCCGCGCATGATGACTTCAGGCTGCTGCTCCACTTTGCCGGTGCGCTTGTTGATGGCCAGCACGGCGAGGACGATGCCGTCTTCAGACAGAATGCGGCGGTCCTTAATCACGAGGTCTTCCACCACATCGATAGACGAGCCGGAGTCGATGAGGACGCGGCCGGCGGTGACTTTGTCTTTCTTGCGGGCGTCGGACTTGTCGAGTTCCAGAACGTCGCCGTCTTCAATGACGATGGCATGCTCGACAGCGCCGGTTTCCATGGCCAGGCCGGCGTGGCGTACGAGGTTGCGGTAATCGCCGTGGACGGGGATGAAGTATTTGGGGCGGACGAGGTTGATGAGCAGTCGCTGCTCTTCCTGAGCGCCGTGGCCGCTGACATGAATCAGGCCGTTCGAGCCATCGTCGCAGATGACGTTTGCGCCGCGCCGATAGAGGTGGTCGATCACGCGGAAAATTCCCTTCTCATTGCCGGGAATGATGCGGGAGCTGAGGATGACAGTGTCGCCGGATTCGATGTGAGCGTGCTTGTGGTTGTCGACGGCGGCGCGGCTGAGGGCGCTCATCGGCTCTCCTTGAGTGCCGCTGATGAGGATCATCAACTGCTCGGGGTTGAAGTCGCGCATCTGGCCGGGATGGATGACGAGGCCGGAGGGAACTTCGATATAGCCGAGGTCCTCGGCAATCTCGGTTGAGTCCATCATGGAGCGGCCGACTATGGCGACTTTGCGTTTGTGCTTCTTGGCCAGATCGAGGGCGATTTTGATGCGGAAGATGGACGAGGAAAAGCAGGTAAAGAAGAGCTTCTTTTTGGTCTGCGAGAAGACTTCGTCGAGACGGGGAATGACGGCGCGTTCGCTGGGCGTGTAGCCCGAGCGCTCGACGTTGGTCGAGTCCTGGAGCAGGGCAAGAACACCGCGCTTGCCGTATTCGGCAAAGGTGTGCAGATCGAAGGCGTGATCGTCGAGCGGGGAGAGATCGATTTTGAAGTCGCCGGTGTGGATGATGACGCCGACGGGAGTTTCAATGGCCAGGGCGACGCAGTCAACGAGTGAATGCGTGACGCGGATGGGTTCAATGATGAACGGGCCGAGGGTGAACTTGTGTTTGGGCTGGATCTCGATGAGCTCGATCTCGTCAAGCAGCTTGTGCTCATCGAGCTTGCCTTCGACGTAGGCCAGTGTGAACTCGGTGCCGTAGACGGGGACCTTGAGTTCGGAGAGGATCCAGGGCAGGCCGCCGATGTGGTCCTCATGGCCGTGAGTCAGAATGATGGCACGGACGCAGGCCTTGTTCTCAATGAGGTAGGTGATGTCGGGGACTACGATGTCTACGCCGAGAAGCTCAGTCTCGGGAAACATGAGGCCGGCGTCAATGACGATAATGTCGTCTTCGAAGCGAAGGGCGAGGCAGTTCATGCCAAATTCGCCAACGCCGCCGAGAGGGATGATCTTAAGCTTCTTCGTTTGCATCTGTCATGTTCGATGGTACCACCTGCGGTGGGGTCCGCCGCGGCGGAGCGCTTGCGCGCCACCAACTGTAGTGCGGCGCGGATTGCGGATTCCCACCCGGGGACAAAGCCAAAGACGTTGGCCCCGGCGGGGTTCGTGGTCTCCCACCCTAGCGACAAAAACAAGGACGCCGCGAGGATGGGGCACCCAGGGGTTCGTGGATTCCCACCCTTGCGACAAAAACAAGGACGTCGCGAGGATGGGGCACCCAGGGGTTCGTGGTTTCCCACCCTTGCGACAAAAACAAGGACGTCGCGAGGGTGGGGCACCCAGGGGTTCGTGGATTCCCACCCTAGCGACAAAAACAAGAACGTCGCGAGGGTGGGGCACCCAGTATATTGAGTTGGGCGAGAGCGTCTAAGGCTTGGCGGCGTTGGCGACGAGCATCGATTTCAGAATCTGGTCGGAGACTTCACTGACGGCGGCCGGAGAGTGCGATAGGAACAGCGTGTTGGACTTGTCGTTCTCGCCGATGGATTTCAGGGTGTCAAAGTATTGGGTGACAAGGACCAGCTGCATGACTTCCTTGGACGTTGCGCCTTCGACGGCTTTCTGGAACTGCTCGACGGAGTTCTGCAGGCCCTCAATGATGGCCTTGCGCTGATTGGCGATTCCCTGGCCCTGCAGCGCCTTGCTTTCGGCTTCGGCTTCGGCCTTCTTGACGACGAGAATCTTTTCGGCCTCGCCGCGGGCGTTAGCGGCGACTTGTTCCCGTTGCGCCGCGTTGATGTCATTCATGGCCGACTTGACCTTCTGGTCGGGTACGATGTCGGTGACCAGCACGTTGACGATCTCGTAACCGAAGGTGGCCATGTCCGCATCGAGCTCCTGCTTGACGGCGGCGGCGATGGAGGATTGCGAGGCGAAGACTTCATCCAGAGTCATGCCGGGAACGTGGCCGAGAATGACCTGTTCGACGTAGGACTTGATCTGCGCGACGGGGTCGGAGAGTTTGTAGTAAGCGTCGTAAACTTTCTCCGGTCGAACGCGATTTTGCACAGAGATGGGGATGGTTACGAAGACGTTGTCTTTGGTCTTGGTCTCCATGGTCAGGGTGATCTGATTGACGCGCAGACTGACCAGGCCGGCGACGGTATCGAAGTAGGGCATCTTCCAGTTGAGGCCGGGCTCGGCGATGCGCAGGAACTTGCCGAAGCGGGTGACGACGGCAACTTGTGCAGTGCTGACGGTGAAGAAGCTGCCGAAAATTACTGTGAGAAGGATGATTCCTACGATGGCGAGGAAAACGAGAACGGCGACGTCCATGGGAACACTCCGGTGCTTGCTGTGGAAGCACGGTTGAGGTTAGCGTAGCAGGTCTTCCAGCGTTGTGGACAGGTCTGTCTTTTCGTCGCGGTATTTGACAATGACGGGGGCGTAGAGACTGAGGCCCCAGGCCTCACTGTTGGGATGGCCCTTTCCCCTGCTAATGGCGCGGGAGCCGGGGACGACTACGGCATTCTCGGGAATGATAAGGGGCAGCTCGGCGGTGGCGCGGAGAATTGTGCCGTTGACTAAATCGAAGACAGGTGTGCCGCGTGTGAGGATGGTTCCGGCGGCGAGGACGGCTCCGCGGCGCACGATGGTTCCTTCGTAGACGCCGGAGTTGCCTCCAACTAATACGTCGTCTTCAATGATGACCGGGCTGGCGTTGATGGGCTCGAGCACGCCTCCAATCTGGGCGGCCGCGCTCAGGTGAACGCGCTTGCCGATCTGTGCGCAGGAGCCGACCAGGGCGTGCGAGTCGACCATGGTTCCTTCATCGACATAGGCGCCGGCGTTGATGTACATGGGCGGCATGCAGACCACGCCTCGGGCCACGTAAGCTCCAGAGCGTATGGACGAGCCGCCGGGGACGAGGCGCACGCCGTCGGCGGCAGTGAAATGGCGGGCGGGGTAGGTGTGCTTGTCGACATAAAAAAGGCCAGAGGCGGGAAAGTTCGGGCCTGGGGTGGGGAATTCCTCAAGGACTCCGAGGCGGAATCCCAGCAGGATGCCCTGCTTTACCCAGGCGTTCACGCGCCAGCCAATGGGCGAGCCGGGGTCAGGCGAGGCGGAGCGAAGCTGGCCGGATTCGATGGCGGCGCGTAGGGAAAGAAAGGCCGTCATGGCGTCGGGGTCGGAGATGGCTGCTGGTCCCGCTGCAAAATGGCGCTCGATAGACTCTTGAAGCTGGGTGAAGGGCATGGCAGTTCAGAGTTTATCAATATAGGGGTCAGGGATCAGGGGTCAGGGATTTGGGAATAGAGACTAGGGACTTCGGGGCAAGGGGCCGGCAGTGACTTTGTGTTGAGTGGCTTTGGATGGGTTTGGGGGGCGGGATATCTTGCGCATCTGCTGGCTGGGGTCAAGGCGGGTCGAGCAAGTTGAGATGGTGGCCATCGCGCAGTGCGGGGTGCCAATCGAGGCGTCGGGGAACTGTCGCAAAGGCCGGCAAAGATGTCTGCATGTGGTGCGGACAATGATGACGGCGCCGATGCAGTGGGATTGGGCAGTTCGCATACACTAGGGTATTGATCGAAGAGTTCCGTGCTTTCCGTTTCAGGAATAATTTGAACTGCAATGAGGAAGAAGTTGATGCGAATGATTGGGGCTGCGGCCCCGGTGGTGGGGATCGCTGTGTGGATGGCGGCCGCGAGCGCGGTGGGAGCGCCGGCGCGCTTTGACGCCGAAGCGGTGCGGCTGAACAATCGGGGCGTGGCGCAGATGGGGCAGCAGTTCACGGAGCGCGCGGCGGACTCGTTTGCAGCGGCATTCAAGAAAGATCCAAAGCTGGCTCAGGCGGCGATCAACGAAGGCATCGCGCTGATGACGCTGCAGAAGCTGGATGGGGCCAAGGGTTGGCTTCAGAAGGCCATCGCACTCGACAAGGACAATCCCCAGGCGTGGTACAACCTGGGGCTGGCCGAACATGCGGGCAATGAGCTGGAGCCGGCACTGGCGAGCTTTGAGCAGGCGGTGAAGCTGGATCCGCGGGATGCGGATTCCTATTACTTTGAGGGCGTGTGCCGTGCGGAAATGAAGGAATTCGACAAAGCCATCGTCATTTTTCATCAAGCGCTGAAGGTCGATCCGTTGCATGCCTCCTCGGAGTTTCAGTTGGCACGGTCGTTGCAGCGATCAGGAGACACGCCAGGCGCGAAAGAGGAATTCAAGCGGTTTCAGCATTTGACAAGCACCAAAATTGGCGCGCCCATTGGGCTGGCTTACGGCGAACAGGGCCACTACTCGACAGTGACGCCGATCGAGGAGCCGGAAGCTGCGAACAAGGCGATGATCCCGGTGAAGCTGGTGGAGACGGAAATTGTCTCCCAGGTCTCAAACGCGAGACCTGGGGCACCCCGCGGCGGATGGGCTGCAACAGGCGGGGCCTGCATGTTAGATGTCACGGGCGATGGACAAATGGACCTGGTGCTGATGCAAACCGGGACGCAGGCGATTCGCGTATTGCATGCCAAGGGCGATGGGAGCTTTGAAGAGTGGGATGCGGCGGCTGCAGGACTGAAGGCCGCGGGGAACGCGGTGGCTTGCGCGGTTGGCGACTACGACGGTGATGGGCTGAACGATTTGGCGGTGGCGCTGGATGATCGACTGCTGCTGTTCAGAAATCTTGGCAGAGGGAAATTTCAGGATGTGACGGCGGAGGCTGGGCTCACGGCTCGCAATCATCCATCTGGGATTACGTTTGTGGATTACGACCACGATGGGGATCTGGATCTGTTCATTACGGGGAGTGGATTGAAGCCTGGCGATGCGCCGAATGTGCTGTGGCGCAACAACGGGAACAAGACCTTTACCGAATGGACTGAGCCGACGGGTCTCGGTGGGAATGGGACGACGGCGGCGGCGATTCTTACGGATTTCAACAACGATCGCGCAGTGGATCTGGCCGTCACAGGGGACGGAGCGTCGCCGCTGATCTATGTGAATCCGCGCGAGGGGAAGTATCCGAGGCAGGCGCTTTTTGAAGCAGGTCAACAAGTCGGCGAGTCAGCGAACGGACAAGGCGGCAAGTTAGCGAGCCAGCAAGTTAGCGAGTTGGCGAAGAACAAGGGCTCCATGCTTTCAGGAACGGTGGGCATTGCGGTGCTGGACTACGACAAGGACGGCTGGATGGATATTGCCGTCACTCATGCGGGCGCGCCGGGGCTAACTCTGTGGCGGAATGTTCCGGGGCCAGAAAACATCGGCCGGCGGTTTGAAAGAGTGGAACTCCCGCTCAAGGACGCGCTGCGCGGCTGGGGTGTGACGGCCATCGATATTGATAACGATGGATGGATCGACCTGGCAGCGATCGTGGAGACTAAGGCGGGCGCGGAGGTGCGCGTGTTTCGCAATCGCGGCGATGGGAGTTTTGAAGATGTGAGCCATGTGTTGGGGCTGGACAGCGTGAAGCTGCAAGCGCCGCGAGGATTGATTGCGGCGGATGTGGATGGAGACGGCGCGGCGGATTTGATTGTGACGCAACTGAATGCGCCGCCTGTGCTGCTGAAGAATGTGGGGGCCAACAAAAACCATTTTGCGCGGCTGGATCTGACGGGCTTTGCGGACAACAAGACGGCCATTGGCGTAAAGGTGGAGGCCTTCGCCAACGGGCACTGGCAGAAGTGGGAACTGGCCGGCAGCTCGGGCTACCAGACGCAGGCGCCGCCGGAGATTCTTATCGGGCTGGGTGATGCGGAGGGGATTGATCTGCTGCGGATTTTGTGGCCGACCGGCGTGTTGCAGGATGAGATCGATTTGCCGCATCTGGCCAATGGGCGGGCGGTGATTGCAATGAAAGAGGCGGACAGGCGCGGGAGTAGTTGCCCGGTGTTGTTTGTTTGGGATGGGCATAAGTATAGGTTTGTGACAGATGTGATTGGCGCGGCCGTGGTGGGGCATTGGTTCACGCCGGAGCGGCGGAACATTCCGAATCCCGGCGAGTGGGTGAAGGTGGATGGCCAGCAGGTTGAGGCAGTGAATGGAAGGCTCAGCTTTCGTTTTATGGAGCCGATGGAGGAAGTGAATTACATTGACCAGTTGCAGCTGGTGGCAGTGGATCATGCGGAGGATGTAGAGGTGAATGCGGATGAGCGGTTCCTGGACGATCCGCCGTTTGCTTCGGGGCGTGTGGTGGCTTCGGCAAATGCGCGGTTGCCGGTGGACGCGTGGGACGGCCTGGGCAACGATGTGCTGGATGTGTTGAGCCGGCGCGATCACATTTTTGCAAGCGGTTTCACGACGTCGCCGTATGACGGCTTTGCGAATCTGCATTCGTTGACGCTTGATTTGGGCGATTTGAGTACGCAGGCGCCTATCAAACTGCTGATGACGGGCTATGTGAACTACTTCAGCGCGACATCACTGTATGGCGCGTGGCAGGCGGGAGTGAAGCCGATTTCGCCGTATGTCGAGGCGCAGTTGGCGGATGGAAGCTGGCAGCGGATTGCGGACGATGTGGGTTTCCCCGCGGGTCTGGAGCGGACGATTGTTGTTGATTTATCCGGCAAGCTGCCGGCGGGTACGCGGAAGATTCGGCTGCAGACGAATCTGGAGATTTTCTGGGACCAGGTGCTGATCGATAACAGCGCAGAGGCGGAGGTGCATACGACGGAATTGCCGCTGGCGCTGGCTACGCTCGATTTCCGCGGGTATCCGAAGCAGATTGATTTGGCCAGCGATGGCGATCTGGATTATGACTACGATCGCGTGAGCTTGACGGGTCCGTTTCAGCGGGAGCGGGGAAGTTACACGCGGATGGGCGATGTTACTGCACTGGTGAAGGGCATCGACGACCGGTTTGCGATTTTTGGAAGCGGCGAGGAAATTGCGGCGGAATTCGATGCGACGAATCTGCCGCCGCTGCCCGCGCACTGGAGGCGCGACTACTTCTTTTATGCAAATGGATTTGTGAAGGACATGGACTGGTGGGATGCATCGCCGTTTACGGTGGCGCAACTGCCATTCCACAAGATGAGCACATACCCATATCCAGAGAGCGAAAATTTTCCCGACGATGCGAGTGCGCTGGATTATCAATTGAACTGGAACGACCGGTGGGATTCGGGCGAGCCGGTGCGGTCGTACCGGTTTGATTACCGCTTGATGCATGCAACGCCGGCGGAGGACGCCGCTCCAACCGCCTGGTGTAGTGCGGCGGTATCCCAGGTCTCAGATGCGAGACCTGGGGCACCCAGCTGTATATCCAATTCAGGGAAGCCATGACGGACCTGGTGCTTGAGCCGGCGGTGCGGCAACTGGAGTTGTTGCGCGCGGCCGACCTCTCGGTCGTGGAGTTGGCTGAGGCGCACATACGGCAGATTGACCGGCTGAACCCAACGCTGAATGCGCTGGCGGATTTTGACGCGGAGCGGGTGCTCGCGCGGGCGCAGAAGCATGACGCGTGGCGTGGGACTCGTGCGCGAAGGCCGCTGTTCGGGTTGCCCGTTACGGTGAAGTCTTCAATTGCGACGCGGGGATTGAAGTGCGAGATTGGCAGTCTGCTGCACAAGGGCGATTTGCCGCGCGAAGACGCTGTGGTGGTTGCGCGATTGCGCGCGGCGGGAGCGCTGATTCTGGGTACGACCAATTGCCCGGAGTTTTTGATGGCGTACGAGACGGCGAATCTGCTGCATGGGCGGACGCGGAATCCGTGGGACCTGGAGCGGACGCCGGGAGGGTCGAGCGGGGGCGAGTCGGCGGCGATTGCGGCGGGATTGTCGGCGGCTGGGCTGGGCAGCGATAGCGGCGGATCAGTGCGCGTGCCTGCTCACTTTACGGGGATTTGCTCGCTGAAGCCAACGCCGGGACGGATTCCGGGACGCGGTCATCTGCCTCCGTGCGTGGGGCCGTTCCAGATTCTTGGAGCCATTGGGCCGATGGCGCGCACCGTGGCCGATGTGGCGCTGCTGTTTCGCACGCTGAGCGGGCAGGATGTGGACGATCCGGCGAGTGCGCCGGTGGCTCTGCGCGAGCCAAGCCTGGAAGAGTTGCGGTCGAACCGCATTGGATTCTTTGAAGACGATGAATTGGTTCCGGTGACAACGGAAACGCGCGCGGCGGTGCAGGCTGCCGCGGCTGCGCTGCGCGCGGCGGGGTTTCGTGTTGAGCCGTTCAGGCCGAGCACGCTGGAGCTGCTGCGGAAATTGTGGTGGAAGTTTTTTGTGCAGTGCGGAGCGATGTTTTATGCGCCGGCGATACGCGGCAGAGAGCGGGAGTTGAGCCCCATTTTCAATGAGTTTCTGGGCATTGCGGCGGGTGCGCCGGCGCTGACTGCTGCTGAATTGCTGAATGCGTGGGCGGAGTTGGATCTGTTGCGCGCGAAGACGCTTGAGGAGATGCGCAAGTATCCGGTGCTGCTGTGCCCGGTGGCCAGCGTTCCCGCCTTCCGGCATGGAGAGCGGACGTGGAATGTCGAGGGGCGAGCGGTGGAGTATCTGGATGCATGGCGGCACACGCAATGGTTCAACGCGCTGGCTGCGCCGGCGGCGGTTGTGCCGGTGGGACGATCGCCTGAGGGGCTGCCGATCGGGGTGCAGATTGTGGCGCGGCCGTTTGAGGATGAAACTGCGCTGGGGATTGCGGCGATTGTGGATGCGGCGTTTGGGTATCTCGCGCCGCCGATGGCTTTGGGATGACTGGGATTTTTCGGGGGATGGGTTCGTGGTTTCCCAGGTCTCAGAAATCGAGACCTGGGGCACCCGGCATTCAAGTTCATTTCAAGGGAAACCGATTCGGAGCAACACAAGTCAAGTTCATTCGTCACACATGATTGCCATCGAGCGCGGTGATTCCTCCATCTTTTGATGGAGGCGTGTTGGGGACGATGGCGATAATCTGATGCTTCCGCTTCCCCAGAAACGGAGTGCTCAGGGTGCGCGAAACCTGGCACGAACGATTTGCCGAATCCCCTGATGTTCTGAAGAGCGCGCGGTGCGAGCAGACGATTGTTCCCGTGCTCGATCTTCAGATCGGCGGCGCGGAATTCATCACCATGGCGGGGCCGTGCTCGGTGGAGACCGAGTTCCAGCTGTTGGCCACGGCCAATCATGTGCGTAGGGCCGGAGCGCGGATTCTTCGCGGCGGCGCATTCAAGCCACGCAGTTCTCCCTACTCATTCCAAGGATTGGGCCTGGAAGGGCTGAAGATGCTGGCGCGGGCGCGCGAGCAAAGTGGCCTGGCGATCGTGACTGAAGTCATGAGCGAGACCGATGTCCCGATGGTGGCCGATTATGCGGACATTCTGCAGATCGGGACGCGGAACATGGAGAACTACTCGTTGCTGGAAGCGGCTGCGCGGAGTGGGCGGCCGGTGCTGCTGAAGCGCGGCATGATGGCGACGATTGCTGATCTGCTGCGGTCGGCGCAGTTGATTCTGGAGAATGGAAATTCCAATGTAATTCTTTGTGAGCGCGGTATTCGCACGTTTGAAACGGCAATGCGGAACACGTTCGATGTGGCAGCGATTGCGCTGTTGAAGCAAGTCTCTCATCTGCCTGTGATTGCCGACCCGAGCCATGCGGCAGGGCATCGCGAGCTGGTGCCGGCACTGGCGCGGATCGCGGTTGCGTCGGGCGCGGATGGGCTGCTGGTCGAGGTGCATCCGAATCCTGAAAAAGCGTGGAGCGATGGCGAGCAATCACTTGATTTTGCCGGGTTCGACGCGATGATGTATGGGCTGGAGCCGTGGCTGGAAGTGCGTGGACAGGAACTGGAACGGCGCGAGATGAGTGGCATAGTGCCGATGGAGGCCGTGGGATGAGAATCGCGGCCGGAGTGTTGGCGGCTGTCGCGGTGATGGTGCTGCCCATTCCTGTTTGCGGATTTGGGGCCGATGCTGCGCAGGACGCGATGGACGCGGACGTAATCGTGACTGCTGCGCCGGTGTACGCTCCGCTTGCTGCGCTGAAGGGCGGAGAGCGGTTTCCCAAGGGCGCGCAATTGCTGCTGGTTCACGCGGGCAACGCAGAGCCGCTCGTGACGGGCTTTTCTGCCGCGGCAGATGCGAATATTTCTTTCGACGGCGAGCGGGTGTTGTTCGCGGGCAAGCAGGCGGCGAGCGATCCGTGGCAGATTTGGGAACTGACACTCAAGGATCATTCGTTGCGGAAGGTGATTGCCGGCGACGGCGATGCGATAAGGCCTTTCTATCTGCCGGCGGGACGGCTGGCTTATGCGCGGCGAACGGCGCAGGGGCTTCGGCTGGAGGCGGCGGGGAAAGATGCAGCGAGGGCATTTGCGCCGATCGATGCAGAGGCTGGGACAACGGTAGTTCCGCTGAGTTACATGCCGGGCAGCGCGATTCCAGCGGATGTTTTGCTCGATGGACGAATTCTTTTTGAGGCTGGATTTCCGCTCGGCGCGGGGACGACGCCGGAGTTATTTCTGGTTTATTCGGACGGCTCGGGCGTTGAGTCTTACCGCTGCGATCATGGCCGCGCGCGATGGGGCGGGAAGCAGTTGGCGTCGGGCGACGTGGTGTTCACGCACGGGAGCTCGTTGGCGCGGTTTACTTCGTCGCTGGCGCATGAGGCGGCGATTTCTGCACCGCACGCTGAATATGCGGGAGCCATTGCGGAGATGGCTTCAGGCGCGTGGCTGGTGAGTGTGCGGGCCGGGACGGGGACGCATTATGCGCTGAAGATATGGGAGCCTGGCGACAGTCTGAGAGCAAGCGCGCCGGTTTTGAAAACAGTGATGGCCATTGGTGGCGAGGACTTGGTGGAGCCGGTGGTGGTTGCGCCGCGAACACGGCCCAAGCGGCATCCCTCGGGTCTGCATGACTGGAGCTACGCGAACATGATGGCGCTGGATTCGAGGATGTCGCGTGAAGGCGATTTGAAGATTGCGCCGGCACAAGTGCGAGTGGAGACGATGGACGCAGAAGGTCGTGCAGTGGTGACGGGCACCGCGCCGGTTGAGGCGGACGGGTCGTTCTTTGTGCAAACCCCTGCGGACCGGCCAATCCGCTTTGCATTGCTGGATGCAAAGGGCGCAGTGGTGCGCGAGGAGCACGGGTGGTTCTGGATTCGCCGCGGCGAGCAGCGCTACTGCGTAGGCTGCCACACGGGGCCGGAGCGCTCACCGTCGAATCATCTGCCTGCGGTGCTGCTGCGCACGACAGATCCGGTGGACTTGACCGGCGCGAAGCTGATGACTGCGTCCAGGGCCGGCACGCCGGGAGGCAATTGAAATGATGACCCGGTTTCTTCTTTTATTTGGCGCGGTGTCAATGGCTGCGGCGCAGAGTGTGCCGCAGGCATCGGTTGCGCAAATGGCACAGCTCGCTCCTGCCGCGCAAGCGGCGTCTGCCGCACCGCTGGCGCCTTCTGCACAGCAAGGGCCGGTGATTCGGTTTGAGGATGCGAGCGACAAGGCGGGCATCAACTTTACGCATAGCTTCGGGTCGCGGCAACTGGGCTCGCTGCTTGAAGGGACGGGCGCGGGATGCGTGTGGTTCGACTACAACAATTCCGGGCTGCCGTCGCTTTACGTTGTGAATGGGCGGCCTCTCGATGATTCGATGCATCCGTATCCGCTGAAGGAAAAGCCCGTGCCGCCGCCGCACAATCATCTTTATCGCAACGACGGCAACGGACATTTTACCGATGTAACGGACAAGGCAGGGCTGAATCCGGATATGTATTCGGTAGCCGTGGCGGCGGCGGACTACGACAACGACGGCAATGAGGATCTGCTCGTCACCGGCTACGGCAAGGTGATTCTTTATCACAACGACGGCAATGGGCATTTTACCGATGTGACGGAGAAGGCGGGCATCAAGGTGGATGGGTGGGCGATCAGCTCGACGTGGCTGGACTACGACAGGGATGGATGCGTGGACTTGTTTGTGGGCCGCTATGTGAAGTTCGATCCGAAGTATCGCGCGTACTATGCCGCGGATAACTATCCCGGTCCGCTGGACTACGCAGGTCAAACCAACATGCTGTTCCACAACAATTGCGACGGAACGTTTACCGATGTGACGGAGAAGTCCGGGATCGGGGCGTATGTGGGACGCACGATGGGCGTGACGGCGGCGGATTTTGACAACGATGGGTGGGATGACATCTATGTGGCCAACGACCGCACGGAAAATTTTCTATTTCATAACAAGCACGATGGAACGTTCGAGGAGATTGGAAACGATTCGGGCACGGCATTTGGACAGAACGGAGAATCGACCTCATCGATGGGACCGGTGTTTGCGGATCTTGAGGGTCGCGGCGTACTGGATTTGTGGGTCACGGATGGGCACTACAACCGTTTACTGCATAACGCAGGCAAGTTGAGCTTCGAAGACATCGGGGCGGAGACGGGCGTGTCACAGGTGAATGCGCAATACGTCAGCTGGGGTACGGGGATCTACGACTTCGACAACGATGGGTTGCTGGACATCTTGATCTTTCATGGCGGGCTGATTCATTTGATTCCGCAGGAACATACCGTGTTTCGCGGAATCGGAAACGGGAAGTTTGCCGATGTCTCGCGCGAGGCGGGGCCAGTGTTGAGCGAGCGAACGACGGCGCGTGGGGCGTGTTTTGCGGACTATGACAACGACGGCAAAGTGGATGCGTATGTAGTGAACCTGGGCGGGCGTGGAACACTGCTGCATAACGTTTCGACGAACACCGGGCACTGGGTCGAGGTGAAGCTCAAGGGCACGAAGAGCAATCGGGATGGGATCGGTGCGAAGGTTGAAGTCTTCGCCGCGGGCAAGCGATGGACGGCGGAGCGCGTGGCGGGGTCGGGGTATCTGTCGCAGGACGATGGGCGATTGCACTTCGGGCTGGGCGCGGCGACTGTGATTGACAAGCTGCTGGTGCATTGGCCGAGCGGACGTGAACAGACGCTGGAGAAGGTCGGCGTAGATCGCGTGCTGACGGTGGAGGAACCTAAGTGAAGGGCTGGGATTTCAAGCCGACGCACGGTAGGGGGTTCGTGGTTTCCCACCCTAGCGACAAGGACAAGAACGTCGCGAGGATGGGGCTCTCGGGGTCCGTAGTTTCCCAGGTCTCAAAATCGAGACCTGGGGCACCCAGCATTGTGGTTTGTGCGTTGCTTGCGATTGCCATTTGGGGTGGGCGTGGGGTTCATGCGGGCGAGGAGAGACGGTCGGTGGGGAGCTTGGATTATGCGTCGCCGCTGGAGGTTCTGCTTTCTCCGGATGGGGCGCGGCTCTATGTGCTGTGTCAGGGGAGCGGTGAGATCAGAGTGCTGGATGCGGCTAGCTATGCGGTGATCAGGAACATCGCAGTGGGGAGCGTGCCGCGGGGAATCTCGCTGTCGCCGGATGGGTCGCGGCTGTTCGTGACCAACTCCTGGGACGATACGCTTTCAGTGATCGATACGAAGGCGCTGGCTGTTGTGGCGACGTGGCCGGTGGGGGCGGAGCCTTCGAGCGTTGCGGAGGATCGGCAAGGCAAACGGCTGTTTGTTGCGAATCGGATCAGCAACGATATTGCGGTGCTGGACGTGGAGACGGGCGCGGAAGAGAAGCGATTGCTGGCGGGGCGCGGGTCGAGTTACCTGGCGCTCTCGCCCGATGGGGCGAAGATTTATGCGACGCATGTGTATCCAAATCCTGCACGCACTCGGACGGGATTGGAGAATCGCACGGCGCCGGAGTCGGAGATCACGGTGATCGATGTGGTACGTGCGGTGGTGGTGGACCGGATTCCGCTGCATGCGATTGCCGGAGCGTTTCATGCGGCGTTTTCCGCGGATGGACGGCTGGGCGCGGTGGCCGAGTATCATCCGAAAAATCTCGTGCCGCTGGCGCACCTGGAACACGGTGGCGCCTTCGAGGATGCGCTGACGGTGTTTGGCGCGGATGTGGGCAAGACGGTGGAAGTGCCTCTGGATGAGCTGGAGCGCTATGCATCGCAACCGTTTGGCGTGGCGATTGCGCCGGACAAGTCGCGGATGTATGTGACGAGCGGCGGGTCGGAGATGGTCACGGTGATCGATGTGCAGAGACTGCTGGGCTATATTCATGCGCACCCGGCAGGCTTCGCGCAGGACCTTTCGGCGAGCGCGAATTACGTTGTAACGCGGATTAAGGTGGGGATGAATCCGCGCGGGCTGACGCTGACCGGGGATGGACGCAGGCTATTTGTGGCCAACCGGCTGGACGATACGATCAGCGTGATCGATACGCGGAGCAATCGCGTGGCATCGACGATCAAGCTGGACGGGCCAAAAAATGTTTCCGCGCTGCGCCACGGGGAGCAGACCTTTTATACGGCGCGCTATTCGTTCCAGGGGCAGATTGGCTGCGCTAATTGTCACATCGATTCGACATTCGACGGGCTTACATGGAACCTGGAGCCGGATGGTTTCGGCCGCAACACGGTGGACAACAAGCTGATTGAAGGCATCAAGGACACAGGGCCCTATAAGTGGACGGGGACGAACCCCGATATTCCGACGGAGTGCGGACCGCGGACGGAAAAGTATTTCTGGCGGTCGGAGCAATATGACAACCTGACGCTTGCCGATTTGAGCATTTACATTCGCAGCATTGAGCCCAGGCCCAATCGATGGAAGCTTCCGCGTAACCAATTAACGGATGCGCAGGAGCGGGGCAAGACCCTGTTCGAGCGGGGCGTGGACAAGTTCGGCAATCCGATTGAATTGGCCAACCAATGCTCGTTTTGCCACAGCGGACCGAAGGGAACGAGCCAGAGGATGTTCAACGTGGGGACGCGCAAGGCGAATGACAATCCTGGCATGTTGAAGGCGCCGCCGCTGACCAACATTGCACTCACGGCACCCTATCTGCATGACGGATCGGCGCAGACGCTGGAAGAGATTTGGACGCTCTACAATCCCGGTGACATGCACGGGCGGACCAGCGACCTGACCAAGGATCAGTTGAACGACCTGATTGAGTATTTGAGGACGCGATGACGAAGGGTGCACGGAGTGCGGTGTTCATGAACGAGGCCGGTCGAGGTTCGCGGTATCCCACCCTGGCGGCAAGAATTCGCCACGGCAAATCGCGAGGGTGGGGCACCCAGGCGTTATCCGCGATTTGGATGTGCGCATTTCTGATGGTTGCGATTGCTCTGGCCGCATCAACCGCGTCTGCCGCACCGCAGGCGCCTCCGCAGATGCCGGTCTACCGGTTCGAGAATTTTACGACGGCGAATGGCCTGCCGAACAATCATGTGTTCGCGGTGCTGGTGGATGGAGATCGCATTTGGGCCGGGACCGAGGACGGGTTGGCGGTCTATGAGGATCATGCGTGGAAGACCTACACGACGAGGGATGGGCTGGCGCACAGGGCGGTGCTTTCATTGGCGCTGGACAAGCGCACCGGGGATGTTTGGGCAGGGACGATGGGCGGGCTGAGCCGGATATCCGGCGGGCGCATCGACAGCTTCACGCAGCTGAACTCGGGGTTGAGCAACGATGTGGTGTACGGCATCAGTATAGAGGGCGAGAATGTATGGGTGGCGACGGCGGCGGGCGGCTGCAGGCTCGATCTGCGCACCGGGCAGTGGTCGCTCTACAACGAGCGCAATACGCCGATGGCGGAGATCTGGACCTATGCGGTGTCTGCCACTCCAACCAAGGTCTACTACGGCGTGTGGGGCAGCGGCCTGCTCGAATACGATCAAAAGACGAGGCGATGGGACAAGTACGACGATCCGGATGGCGAAAACGAGCTAGTGCTTTTCAAGGATCAGGGGCTGATTCATGAGATTGTCACATCGGTCAGTTACGTAGACAATATTGTTTGGGCAGCAACATATTTTGGGGCGAGCCGGTACGACGGGCGCTACTGGCACAACTTTCTGACGAAAGACAGCGGACTTCCCTCGAACTTTATCAACCAGGTGAAAGGCGTGGATGGCAAGCGCGCCTGGTTTTGCACGGACAAAGGGCTGGCCTATTACGACGGCGAGAACTGGGCTGTGTATCGGCTATCGTTGCAAGACGCCAAGCCGGAGATGACGGTGCGCGACGCATTGGGCAAGATAACCCCTGTTCAAACAGCCACTGCGCCGACGCATAACTATATACTGGGGATCGACTTTCAGGACGAGGATATATGGGTCGCAACCGCCAAGGGGTTGAGTCACGGAATTCACCAACGAAAATAAGGAGAAAGACAATCATGAATTCATTCGCAGATATTCTGGAAGCCATTGCACACGCACCAATTGAAAAGCGCGCCATGACCAATTATGGCGTGCTCAACGAAGCCTTTGACTATGCCAAGCCAAGTTCGTTTTCGCGGGGCATGCGGATCGATATCGGGGGTGTCTGCATCCTGCTGATTTCGGGTACAGCATCGATCGACGAGAACGGGAAGAGCGTCCACATCGGCGATTTCCCCGCGCAGTTGCGGCGAACATTCGACAACATCACGGGACTGCTGGAGAGCGAAGGCGCAACGTGGCACGACATTGTGCGCACCAGTTGCTATCTGCGCGACATCGATCGGGACTACGATGTTTTCAACGCAGGGCGGACGGCATTCTTCAGGGAGCAGGGGCTCGACCCTCTGCCGGCTTCGACGGGAATTCAGGCGCACCTGTGCCGGCCGGAGTTGCTGATCGAGATTGAGGCGATCGCGATGTTCCGCACGGACAAAAAGGAAGAAAGCAAGGGTTAGTTGCAATGCGCAGGGTATGGTGGTTGGTCGCGGTATGCGTGATGAGCGCGAGTTGCTGGGGTACTGCTTTTGGTCAGGATGCGGGCAACGCAGCCAGGATTTGCGAATGCGGAGCGCATCCGCCGGGACCGCCGAAGGATCGAGCGGTTGCGCCCTATGCGGGTGAGCCCACGGATCTGAGCCCATACGCGAAATTTGCGACACCCTACGATGTGAACTACATCCATCCGAATATTTATTCGGGCGCGGGGCGCGACGTTCCGGAGCCGAAGAATCTGACCGAGGTGCGAATCGGATTCTTTGGGCCGGTTGCGCCGAATCCGGAGGCGGTGTTTGGAGTGCGGATGCTGCATGGGGCGCAACTGGCGGTAGAAGAAGCCAACGCGCGCGGCGGCTACGGGGGCAAGCTCTTCAAGCTGATGGAGCACAACGATTACGACAACTGGCAGGCAAAAACAGTGTATGGCGAAGACCGGCCGACGGACCCGGCCATCTGGGGATCGGCGTCGAATGAAGTCGTGAAGATGGTGTACGACGATCAGGACTGGGCGATCTTCGGGTCGATCAGCTCCGAGTCGACGCACATTGCGCTGCGGGTGGCGCTGCGGGCGGAGATTCCGATTGTGAACTCAGCTTCGACCGATCCGACAATTCCGGAGACGTACATTCCCTGGTACTTTACCGATTTGCAGGACGATCGGGTGCAGAGCCTGACGCTGGCGCGCCACATTTACACCGAATTGGGTTTGAAGCGCGTGGCGCTTCTCAGGGTGAACAGCCGCTATGGACGGTTTGGCGTGCCCAAATTTCGCGACGCTTCGCGTCGACTGGGGCACCCGGTGGTGATCGAGCAGAAGTATCTGCCAGGAGACACGGATTATTCAAAGCAGCTAGAGGTGATTGGGTCGTCGCGGGCGGATGCGATTGTGCTGTGGGCGGACGAGACGCAGGCGGCGGGGATTCTGAAACAGATGCGTGCGGCGGGGATGAGGCAACGCGTCTTTGGGGCCTATCGGACGCTGGGACCGGAGCTGCTGGCAGAGGCCGGCGATGCGGCCGAAGGGTACGAGGCGGTGTTCCCTTACGATCCGACGCGGCAGGACCAGGCATGGGTGGAGTTCAACCGGCGATTTGAAGAGCGATTCCACGAGAAGCCGGAGCAGTTTGCGTCGCTGGCGTACGACGCGATGGATGCGCTGCTGGATTCGATATGCAAGGCGGGATTGAATCGCGCCCGGATTCACGATGCGCTGGCGAATATTGAGCAGTACGACGGCGTGACGGGACACATGGTTTTCGATCCGAACCAGAAGAATGTGGCGCCGATGTATCTGGGCACGGTGCACAACGGGACGATTTCGTACCGCGTTGCCACAATGGATAAGCAGCAAGCCAGCGAGTCAGCAAGTCAGCAGCCACCTGCGGTGGGGCAGACGCTGCTGACGCAGCCAGACACAGCAATGGCGCAAAAGCCCTACGCAATTGTGGGTGAGGATGGGGTGGCGAATGCTGGGCCGCACCCGGGCGATATGCCGGCGGGGGCGGTGCGCGTGGTGCTGTTTGGGCCGCGGGTGGCGGAGATTGCACAGTCAGCGGAGGTTCTGAAGGCGCTGGCTGAAGGCGGGGCGCGCGGAAGGGCGTGGCAATTGTTGCCGGTGGAGAGCGGGCAGAACTGGGGTGCGGCATCGACGCAACTGGTTCATGCGCTGATGGACGAACACGCGCTGGCGATTGTGGCGCTCGATCGCGACACGAGCCATCTGGCGGAGCAACTGGCGCTGAAGAACTTTGTTCCGGTGGTGGCGTTGAGCGGTGACAAGGCGCTGACCTCGACCAACGTTCCGTGGATCTTCCGATTGCCGGCCGAAACAACACCGGCTGCGGCCGTGCGGCTGCTGGAAGTTGCGGAAAGGCGCAGTGGAGCGAATGCTGCGCGGTTGAGAGATGTGCTGGCTTCAGGCGATGAGATGTCAGGAGTGGCATTCTTGCCGGGTGGAGAGCCGCGCGGGCAGTAAAGCTTTCGCTACACTTCGATTCCAGGGCAGATGCGACGCGAAGAGCAAATCTCCGATTCGAACGCAATATCTTCATGGATTGAGCACAGCGATGGCGGTATCGCTATGCTTGCGTCAGGCGAGCATACTGGGTAGAGTTTGACCTGAAGGAAGCCAATGAAGAATCCAAGGATATTGATATTTGGCCGTGCGGGCCAGGTGGGATGGGAATTGCGCCATAAATTGGCTTGCCTCGGGCAGGTTACAAGCGTTGGAACCCCGGAAGTCGATTTTTTAAGACCGGAATCGATTCGTTGGGCGGTGCGGGCGGCAGAGCCGGCGGTCATTGTGAATTCCGCAGCCTATACCGCAGTGGATAAGGCGGAGGCGACGCCTGAGCCTGCCTGGGCGATCAACGCGGTGGCGCCGGGCGTAATTGCGGAGGAAGCCAAGCGGCTGGGTAGCCTGCTGGTCCACTACTCGACGGATTATGTGTACGACGGAAGCAAGCCAGGACCCTGGGTGGAGACGGATTCGCCGAATCCGCTGAATGTGTATGGGAAATCCAAGCTTGCTGGAGACGAGGCGATCGAAGCAGTGGGCGGGGACTATCTGATTCTGCGGACCAGCTGGGTGTATGGCGCGCGGGGCAGCAACTTCCTGCTGACGATGCTGCGGCTGGCGAAGGAGCGGACGGAGTTGCGGATTGTGGACGACCAAACGGGCAGCCCAACCAGCAGCGAGTGCATTGCCCAGGCGACGGCCCAGATTGTCGCGCAGGTGCTTGCGCCTGCGGGAGGCGGCCTGGCGGGCCGGAGCGGCGTGTATCACCTGACGAATTCCGGTGCGACGACCTGGTTTGGCTTTGCGAAAGCGTTCTTGAGCAAGAAGGCGGCATGCCCCAGCCTCAGTCCGATTTCGACAAGCGAGTACCCGCTTCCGGCCATGCGCTCGGTGAACTCAGTTTTGTCGTGTGAGAAGCTGGCCGAGACGTTTGGGGTGCGGATGCCTGCATGGGAGCGGGCGCTTGAGCTGGTGCTGGAGACGCTGGGGGAGGGTGCTGCACGTGCCTAAGAGCCTATGGTTATGGTCCGTCTTGTATCAGGGCACGACTTCAGTCGCGCCGAAAGCGGGTTGAGATGAAATGGCCTTTAGGCCCTGCGGCAAAGGCAGGATGGTCATAGCATTATCCGCTTGAATCAGATTGATTCCCTCAGGGGCTAAAGCCCACGTTTATTTTGCGGCACCTTCGGCACGACTAAAGTCGTGCCCTGATACACTGCCTGTCAAAATGAGACTTTCACCACGGACATCTAAAGTGGGCCGACTTGGCGTTCGCGCTTTCCCATGTCTCTCCGCCACGGCGGACGAGACATGGGGCACCCAGCTGTATTGGCTGAACAGAATTGCGGAGAAGCGAAAGGGGCAGCCTGAAAATTGGGCTGCCCCTTTTGTTCTAACCTGACTCGCGGGTTTGCGGATCAGGGGAGATAGTAGCGCAAGCTTGTCCAGATCATGTTGTCGATGCCCTTGGCGCCGATGCCTCCCGCGCCAACCCATCCCTCGCGAACGGCGTATCCGTACTGGATGCCCTGGCGGAATCGGCCGTGTTCGCCCTTGTAGAAGTCATACCAGTAACCGCCGGTGATTTCCTGCACGTTGCGCGTTTGCGCGCCGCAAGATCCGCCAGGGTAGTAGCCGGTTGAGCTGCCACTATAGCCGGGGTTGGCTGCGCTGTTGCAGGCAGAGTTGCTGAGCAGCAGCGAACCGTAACCGACGGCGGCTGCCTTGGGAGCGCCCCAGGTTGCGCCCCATGCGCCGCCGGCGAGAACGTCCGCAGCTGTGGGTGAAGAGGTGCAGGTGGTGCTTCCCGTTGGACAGAAGGTAGCCTTGGGAGCGCCCAGCGTGGTTGCGGTGGGAGTGGCCTCATCTTCGCGGCCAGCGTAGTCGCCGCCGTAGTTGAGATAGATGGCGAGGCGCGGATTGGGAGTGATCTCGGCGGTGAGCAGGCCGGAGACGTTGTGGACGGGCTCAAGCGTGCCGTTGGAATTGGCGGTTACGTCGGCAAGCGTAGAGTCGCCGTAGCGGCCTACGCCCGGTCCAAAGAGGCCCTTGGCGCCGAAAGTGAAGATGTTGGGGACGATCGGGACGCGCAGGCTGCCGCCGATGCCGCCGACCTTGATTTTGCTTTCGAAAGAGCCGGCGGCGGTGAGGGCCGGAGCCGTCAGCACGGTTGCGCCAGCCGCGGCGGATGCAGCAACGTCAGTAAGTCCACCGTAGAGATTGCTGTTGGTGGTTTCGCCGGGGTAGACAGTCTCGTGAGCAAAACCCAGGACGCCGAAGATTTCGTAGTGGCCCCAGCCGGGATCGACTGCGGCCTTCACGAGAATATCGGGCGCCTGGTTGAAGGAGATGTTGGTGACGTTGGCGCAGGAATTGACTGTCTTATAGACGGGCACCGCAACGTCAATCGTGTTGCCTGCCGAGTCAGTCTGTGCCTGGTTGGTGTAGTTGACGATGGAGGTTGAGGGCGAGCAGGCGCTGATGGTGGCGTTATAAGCTCCGCCGTTGTTGCCGGCGCTGCCGAGCACGGCATAAGGGGTATTGCCGGCCAGCGAAGCGGTGTAAAGCAATTGCGGATTCTCGACCGAAACGCCGAACGCTGCGTGGTCGGTGCTCTTGACGATTCGGAAGCCGTATTGGCGGGCCCACATGAAGCCCGCAACGTAGTTCGGGTCTATCGTAAGCGGCGTGAGAATATCGCTGGGGTCATTGGAGATGCCCTTCTTGGTTTCCGTGGCGAAAGACCACATCTGACCACCTGCAACTTTCCAATGGGAGTTTGTCTCGGCCGAGCCCCAGATGACGCGCTGGCGGAGGACGTAGCTGTTTGACTGGTTGGCGTTGGAACTGGTTCCGGTGCCCAGCCAGTCAGCCTCGTAGTAGCCCTTCAGCGTGCCCCAGCTGGTCTTGCCTTCGGCAAGGAGACTAACGCGGGACTGGCGAGCGCTGCCATAAAACTCGCTGAGGGAATATGCATCCGCCCCCTCGTAGGGAAGCGCGTTGAAGGCGGTTGGAATATCGCCTCCGGTGGCCTTGGTGCGGAAAACAGTTTCACCCGCAGTGAAGCCGCCTGGAGTGATGCTGATGCCTCTGAAGTGGATAACGTTGGGGGCGCCGATTTCTTTCTTAATCTTGGAGGTTTCGTCAGAGACGGTGGCGGCCAGCGAGGCTTGATTGCCCTTGAGGTCAGACACGGTGGTATTCAGAGTGCTGACTGCGGCGGCGTTGTCGCCGACGGCCTGGTTCTCGGCCAACACGGCCGCATTGGCCTTGTCCGCGGCGGCCTGGGCATTGGCGGCGGCCTGCTGCGCGGCCTTCAACTGGGTGTCCTTGTCTGCCAGGTCGGTCTTGAGGGCGTCTATCTGGGTTTGCATTTCCTGTTTCAGAGCCTCGATCTGATCGCAGGCGTCGCAGGCTGGTTTCTTGGCGGCAGCGTGCTTAGTAGCCGGCTTATTCGGGTCGCGATCGCTCTCACCGGCATAAGCGGTTGAAGCTACCAGAGCAACCGCCAGAATTGCAGCGGCAGAGATTTTGAGCTTGAAGTTCATTGGGCCTCTCATTTTCCTCTCGAGTCAAGTTTGTTCGTGGCAGCGTGCGCATGGATCGCGAACGCTCTGTACTACCGCACCGAAGAGAAATTGGACATGAAGCCGGAGTGACTCTCTTTCGTCATGCGGAAGGAACGTGGAACGCCATGGATTGTGTTCGTACATGCGAAGTAATCCCTGGTTTTTCCCCTTTGTCAGAGTGGCAGAGTTAGATGAATATTTGACGAATTCGCATATTTTTAACGGACTTATGGGTCGTGAATTTACATGGTTGTAATATTCACAGATTTGTAACAAAGCCAGTTGGCTTTCGCGGGGAGTTATTAGTTGAAGTGGTTCAGGAGGACGGGATGAGGCGGCTGCGGTCCGTGGGAACAATTGATTTGGGCGGATGCGCTTGAAACAAAGGAGAACGTCGACAAAAACATGCCCCAAGCCAAGCTCGGGATGGCGGCTTTATTTTGAGGCATTCAATTTGGGCAGGATCGATAGTTATAGATTGGCGTAGGCAAAGTTATGCCGGGGATTGGTCCCCGTCATAACTCTTAGTAGATCCAGCGCGCAGTAAGAATGAGAGCGTGGTTGTAAGTGTGGAATTGGCTAGTCGCGATCTGCATACCGCCGCCGAATGCAAGTCCGGGGCGGGATTTGGCGTCGCTGGGGTGCAGGCCGCATTTGCCGATGATAAGGCCTGGGGTGATGAACTCCTGGATCTTGCCGTCGTTGGTTCCGCCTTTGTAGAAGGTGGCGTTGCTTTCCAGTTCCGGCCAGAACAGTTTGCCGATGCGGTATTGGGCCACGGTATTCCACAGGACCGGGTGGCCGGATGTGGTTGAGGCGGGAGCGCCGGTGGGCAGGGTTGCGCCAATGGCGGATTGGAGATCGAAGTTTCCGAAGCCCTTGCCGGCGCCCAGGTTGGGCTGCACGCTGGCGTTGGTGGAACCGTTCTTGGCCTGGCCTGTGGGGACGGTGGTCAACGCCCAAACGCTGAGGGTGTACGCGCCGTGCTGGGCGTTGCCGGAGGCGATGCGGTATTTGGCAAGGAAGGAAAAGTCGCCCCAACCGTCGACGGCGGTTGTGTTGTGCTTGATGTAGGGCGGGAGATCGATATCGAACTCAAGGTTGCCGGGGGTGATGAAGCTGACGCACTTGCTGTTGTCGATGTTCCAGGTGTAGGTGCCCTTGGGGGCGATTTGACGAACGATATCAGTGCGAGCTACCTGGAAAAGGCCCGTATACGTGGTTGCCAGCGGAACTGCCCAGGCGGGCTGTTTGGATTGGATGGCGTTGGTTTGGGCCGACCACCGGGCGTAGAAGCCTTCCGAGGGGGCTGTGTTTGCGACGGGCGCGCTTTGTGCGAACAAACTGGCCGGGGCGAGCAGGAGAAGAAAGAAAGCGGGAAGCCTTTTCATGTCGGTTCATTGAGCATGAAGGGCCAAGATGGGGACTGGCAACAGTCCATTGGGGGAGGATTGCCTCCACCTTCCGATGGACGGCCCGAATCTGGACGGCGCGTCAAGGTGGTCCGCCGCCTTCCAAGCTCAAAAGACGAGGTATGAGGCTGCGGATTTTCAATGCCCGGCGCTCAGGAGGTTGGCGAGAATGCGGCAGGCTCCGGGGACCAGCTCGGGGAGTTGGCGGTGGAGAGCGTAGGCGACGTAAATAAACGTTCCTTTGCCGGGATGGGAGACAACGAGGCCTCCGCGCTGGGGGTCCTGGCCGGGGTCGGCGGTTTCGGTGAGGGCGATGTACGCGGGGTCCCAGGATTCGAGGAAGGAATGGCCTCGCTCCTCGACCCAGGCGTCGAAGTCGGCGGTGGTGATGGTGTTGGGCGAGGTGAGCAAAGGATTCGTGGGTTCGAGAAGTTTGACTGGAGCAGATTCGTCGACGACGCGCTCCGGGGAGCGACCAAGGGAGAGAGGGATTGGTGCGGGAAAGTTGCCGCTCTGGTAAAGGACGATTAGGGTCCCACCCTGCTGGACGAACTGATTGAGGCGCGGCTGGGCGCGGGCGAGTTCGGGGCGGGCGGAATATGCGCGGATTCCGACGACCAGTGTGTTGTATGCGGAGAGATCACTGGAGGCTAGCTCGGCGGGCGTGAGCAGATGGGGGGTGACGCCAAGGGCCTCGATGGCGTCGGGAACCTCGTCTCCAGTGCCCATGACGTAGCCGACGCGGAGGCCGGGAGCCAGCTTGACATCTACCTTGCGGGTGAGGAGTTGGGCGGGGCGGTAAAGATTGTAGGGACGCAGGCCGGGGTAGCCGGCGCTCTGCCAGCCGGTTTGGTAGCTTTGTCCGGCGGAGTGTGCGGTAGCTTGAATTGCGAATGGGGTCGAGAGGATGCCGGCGGCGGCTTTTATAGAAGCTGGAGTCACGGAGAAAAGAATGGGCTCGGTGTCGCCTGCGGCGGAGAGATGGAAGGGCGCGGAGGTGGGTTGGGCGGTCCAGCCTAGAGGGAGCTTCAGATCGACTGTGCCTTCGGCCGCTGCCTGCGCGTGGACGGTTACACGGACTGGCAGGAGCGAGCCGTTGAGCGGGAGAATGCGGGCTTCGGGGTCCATGCGGACGCCGATGGCGGGGGTGACGACAAGAGGCTCGTAAACGCCGCCGGGGCCGAGGACGCGCTGCATCGTTTGAACCACGAGGCCGATACGGATAGGCAGGCCATCAAAAGTGAACTCCGCCCATGCGGCGAGCGGCCAGGGGACGAAGGAACGCTCGCGGAATTCGGGGTGGGCGAGGTCGTAGTAGGGCTGCTCGATGTTGGGGCGGGAGAAGTAGGGCTCGGTTGGCTGGGCGTCGTTGGGAACCTGGACCTTGAAGATGGCGTCGGAAGTGGTCGGGGTCTCCGCTGTGCTCAGGGGCTCTCCGCGCTGCCAGGGACTGCTGGTTGGGCTGGCGGCTGGGCTTTCCAGCCAGGTTTTCATCATGCGAGCTTCCGAGGCAGCATTGGCGGTGTGGATGCGGACGTTGAAGTCTTCGCCCGGGGAGACGCTGCGTGGGGTCTCATCGGCGCCGCCGCCGCGGAAGCCGCCATCGTCAATCTTCGACGCATGCGTGGCGAAGGCGATCAGATCCAGGCCGAGCAGATTCTTGAAGACGGACTGGAACTGATCGATCTTGGCGTCGAGTTCGAACAGCAGGGCTGCCTTGGCCTGCGGAGCGACTTCAGTGGCGGCAGCGGTATTGAGGCGGGCGCGAAGCTCGAGAGTTTCACGGTAGGGAATCGCAAGCTGATGGGCATTTTCGAGGTTGGATGACTCGGCGCGTTTGTGAATGACTGTCCGAATTCCGGTATCGATGGACATCAGGCCATCCCGGAGCCAGGTAGGCGGATTGCTGCCGATCAAGAGATTCAGGCCAGTAAACCAGCGGTTGAACTGGACGTGCGAGTTCTCAAAAAGGTCGTCGTTTTCTTTGACAGCTGAACCTGACGCTGGCTTTGCCGACGGCGCTACGGCCCACAGGTGATAGCTGGTGGAGGCAGGGCCGCTGAAGCCCGGAACCGCACCGCCGTTCTGCGACTTTTGCTGTCCCCAGCCTTCGCGGGCTATCTGGGCGTAGCTGCGGCCCAGGGCGGGGTCGCGCGTGCCGACCTGGATGGTTACATCTGTCGACGGGACGCCGGTGGTGGTCTCACCCGTGACGTAGTTCTTGAACTTTGCCGGCGCCCATTTGCCGGTGGCGTAGTCGAACATCCCGTGTTCGGTCACCGGGGCGAAGGGGGCCATGCCGTAGACGGCAAGCGGTTGCCAGACGGTGAGCCCCAGGCCGCCTTCGCTTATGGGCTTGAGCTGCTCGGGAAAGACAGTGGGGTCTGCGGCGGCTTTAAAAGCTTCTTGCGCAATCTCGCCGGAGACCTGGTGGTGTCCGTGGCCATCGGTGATGCCGCCGACGAAGGTGGAGACGATGACCTGCGGCCGCTCGCGGCGGACGGCGAGGACAGCGTCGTAAAGGACGCGCTGATGGCCCCAGCGGGCGAAGGCTTCTTCCTGAGTTTTGGAGAAGCCGAAATCGATTTCCGTTCCCCAGAGCTGTTTGGCGCCGTAGTATTCGCCGGCTTTCAAGAGTTCATTGGTGCGGATGAGGCCCAGGGCGTCGTAGGTTTCGGCGGACATGGCGTTCTGGCCGCCTTCGCCGCGGGTAAGGGTGAGCAGCGTGCAGCGTGCGCCGAGGCCGCGAGAGAGATAAGTGAGCAGCGCGCCGTCTTCGTCGTCGGGGTGGGCGACGATCATCATGACGCTGGCAGTGGTCTGGAGGCGGCGGAGGGATTGAGCCAGAGCCGCTTCGCCGCGGTCTTCAGGGAGTGGCAGGGCAGTTGCGCTGGGCTCAGGCAACGGGATGTCCGCCAATTCGTTGTTGGTTGCAGCGGGAACGGTTGGCTGTGTTGGCTGTTGCGCGTGCAGGCGGAGGTAGAGAATGCCTGCGAGGATGAGGCCGGCAAGAGCCGTGTCCGCTGCTGCCCGAAGATGTTTGCCGGAGAGGAACATACTTCTGGTCAGTGTACAATCCGTGGAGCATTAGGGCGCTATGACAGACATCCAAAGCATTCCCGGCAGCAGCGGCACACTCGAACGGCGCATCGGGTTGCGGTCGGCCGTTCTGTTCAACATGCTGGAGATGATTGGGGTAGGACCGTTCATTACGCTGCCGCTGGTGATTGCGGCGGCGGGTTTCAGGCTGAGCGGGTGGGCGTGGGTGCTGGGCGCGGCGATTGCGGTGGCGGATGGGCTGGTGTGGGCGGAACTGGGGGCGGCGTTTCCGCGGGCTGGGGGGTCGTATGCGTTTCTGCGGGAGATCTATGGGCCGAAGCGCGCGGGGAACTGGCTGAGCTTTCTTTATGTGTGGCAGTTGAGCTTTTCAGCGCCGTTGTCGATTGCGTCGGGGTGCATTGGGTTGTCGAGCTTTCTGGCGTGGTTCTGGCCGGGGCTTGAGGAGGCTCCAATTGCGGCATTGCCGGCGCTGCATTATGCGAACTTTGCCGCGGCAGGGGCATGTTTGCTGGTAACGGCGCTGCTCTACCGGAATCTGAGCCAGGTGACGAGGCTGGCGTGGGTTCTGTTTGCCGGAGTGATGGCGGCGATTGCAGGAGTGATTGCTTCAGGATTTGCGCATGCCGCGGCGACAGGAGGCTGGCAGATGCCGGTTGAGCCGGTGCGGGGGGCGGCTGTGGCGCTGGGAGGGCTGGCGCAGGCGACACTTATTACGACGTACGACTACTGGGGCTACTACAACATCTGCTTTTTGGGCAGCGAGGTGAAGAGGCCGGAGCGAACAATTCCGAGGGCGATTCTGCTGTCGGTGTTATTTGTTTCTGCCTTTTATCTGGCGATGAATCTGGCGGCGTTGCCATCACTGCGGGATGTGGCTTCGCACGCAGCCTCCGGCGCGGCAGCCGTCGCTTCAGTCCGTTTGCAACTGGTGGCCCAGATTGCGCAATCGGCATTTGGGGCGTGGGCCGGGCGGCTGATGGCGGCGCTGATTGTGTGGACGGCGTTTGCAAGCGTGTTCTCGCTGCTGCTGGGGTATTCGCGCGTGCCGTATGCGGCGGCGCGCGATGGAAACTACTTCCGGTTTCTGGCGGCGGTGCATCCGAGGCATGGGATTCCACATCGTTCGCTGGTGGCGCTGGGAGTGGTGGCGGCTGGGTTCTGCTTCCTTACGCTGACGCAGGTAATTACGCTGCTGGTGATTACGCGAATTGTTTTGCAGTTTTTTCTGCAGCACGTGGGCGTGATGCTGCTGAGGGTCCAGAGGCCGGAGCTGAAGCGGCCGTTCAGGATGCCGCTCTATCCGCTGCCGCCGCTGCTGGCGATGGGCGGATTTGTGTTCATGCTGGTGAACCGGGCTCATGCGATGGAGGGGTTGGCGGTGGCGGCGGGCATTGCTTGCAGCGGAACTGCGATTTATTTGTGGCGGGCGAAGAGGTTGGGGGAGTGGCCGTTTGTGTCCCCATGGTGAATGGGCTGAGGAGGCGGGTGGTCTCCTGCGCTTTCCGCGTGGAGCACGATCAGAGTGGGGTGCCCAATTTTGGTGTCCTGCAATCCGATTGAAGACCGTGGAACGTATCTTGTAACGTGAGGCCACTATTTCGTGTCTAATTAAGTGTGAACGAGTTTCCCCTCGCGAGGTCAAACCATGCTGATTGGAAAGCCTGCTGACATTCCTTCTTCTGAGATTACGCCGCAGAGCGGCTATGAGTGGTACATGAACCGGCGACGCTTTTTGCGCGGGGCTGCAGCCGCGGGCGCGGCGGCGCTGGGGGCGGAGCGTCTGGCGGACGTGATTTCGCCTGGGACCGGGGCGCTCGCGGCGACCAAGCTGGAGACGGTGCCGAGTCCGCTGACCACTAAGGGAGAAGACCTGACCAGCTTGAATGACCTGACGCATTACAACAATTTCTACGAGTTCGGCGTGCAGAAGAATGAGCCGGCGCAGAATGCCGGAGTGTTGCCGACGCGGCCCTGGACAGTGCGCGTGGATGGAAAGGTGAAGACACCGAAAACATTCGACATTGAGGCGCTGCTGAAGCTGAGGCCGCTGGAGGATCGAGTGTACCGGCATCGCTGCGTGGAGGCGTGGAGCATGGTGATTCCGTGGATTGGGTACTCGCTTTCAGAATTCATCAAGCAATGCGACCCGCTGCCGTCGGCGAAGTATGTGCAGTTTCTTTCCTACTACGACAAGCATGTGGAGAAGTGGGCGAGTGACTCGGCGATTTACTGGCCGTACACCGAGGGGCTGCGCATGGACGAGGCGATGCACCCTCTGACGCTGATGACATTTGGGCTGTATGGCGAGGCCCTTCCGAATCAGAACGGCGCGCCGGTAAGGGTCGTGGTGCCATGGAAGTATGGGTTCAAGTCGGCCAAGTCGATTGTGACGGTGCGCTTTGCGGATAAGGAGCCGCCGACGACCTGGAATGAACAGGCGCCGCAGGAGTATGGGTTCTATTCAAACGTGAATCCAAATGTGGACCACCCGCGCTGGAGCCAGAAGACGGAGCGGCGCATTGGACTGCCGTTTTACGCGCAGAGGAAGACGACGCTGATCTTCAACGGCTACGGGGATCAGGTGGCTGGGCTGTACAACGGCATGAATCTGAAGAAGGATTTTTGAACCGAGTTATCCAGATTACACTGCAAGTTAACGCGGAGTTAGCATGGCACAAGCCAAGGATGCTGAGAAACAGTTAGCGGGGTTCATGGAGAAGTTCGGTGATGAGATAGCTGACCTTGCCGACAAGATTCTTGGTGAGATGCGCAAGCTTTACCCCACAGCGCTTGAACTTGTGTATGACAATTACAACGCGCTGGCCATCGGTTTCGGACCCACCGAGCGGTCATCCGAGGCTATCTTCTCGATAGCAATGTTTCCAAGGTGGGTAAGTCTGTTCTTCCTTCAAGCCAAGGGGCTGCCTGATCCGGAAAAGATTTTGCGTGGCAACGGCAGCGTTGCCAGGCACGTCGTTCTTCCGTCGCCAGCTATGCTTTATACCCCGGCCGTGCAGGATTTGATGCGAGAAGCGGTGACGCGAGCTAAAGTGCCTCTTGATCCGAGGGCTAAGCATCGGCTGATCATCAAATCGGTTTCAGCAAAGCAACGTCCCCGCAGGCCTGTCAACGAGGGCAGGAGTCTCCAGTCACCTTCGCGGAAACGCAGTAAGGGAAAGAAATCCGCGGTCAGCGCTCGCTAACAATGAAAAGACCAACCCTAGTTCTGCTGAAGACCCTTACCTGGATAGCTTGTTTGTGGCCGGCTGGGCTGCTGACTTACCAGGCGGTGACTAATACGCTGGGGCCTGACCCTACAGCTAACATTGAGCTGACGACCGGGTATAACACACTGCTGCTGCTGATTCTTTCGCTGGCAGTTACGCCGGTGCGCAAGTTAGTGCCGCGGCTGGGGTGGCTGATCAAGTTTCGCAGGCTGCTGGGGTTGTTTGCTTTCTTCTATGGCACGGTTCATATGCTGGCCTATGTGGCGCTCTATGCGGGCTTCGATGTGAATGCGATGCTTGCAGACATTGAGAAGCGGCGGTTCATTACGATTGGCGTGGCGGCCTGGCTGCTGCTTCTGCCATTGGCGGCAACGTCGACGAATTGGGCGACCCGCAAGCTGGGCGGCAAGGGCTGGAACCGGCTGCACAAGCTGGTATATGTGGCCGCGGTGTGCGGAGTGATCCATTACTGGTGGCAGGTGAAGCCGGGAGTGTTGAGCCCGATGAGGCTGACACTGGTGCTGGCCGTGCTGCTGGCGGCACGGCCGGTGCTGGCTTGCTTGCAGCGGCGGAGGGTTCCGGTTGTCGTGCGGCAGTAAACTGTCAGAACGAAACACCATGCGGAATGAGGCGATTCTCATAGGCCTGGCGTTCGAGGTCCTCGCGGAAGTCAGGATGGGCGAGAGAGATGAGCGCAATGGCGCGCTCCGCGACTGACTTTCCTTTTAGATTCACCAGGCCATATTCGGTGACGACATACATTACGTCGGAACGCGGCGTGGTGACGATGTTGCCTTGAGTCAGGTTGAGGACGATGCGGCTGCGGGCTTCGCCGCGCTTGTCGTAAGTGGATGAAAGACAGATGAACGACTTGCCTCCCTTCGACGCATAGGCGCCGCGCACGAACTGCAACTGCCCACCTGTGCCGCTGATGTGACGGTGGCCGTCCGATTCAGAGGCGGCCTGGCCTTGAAGATCGATCTGTGTGGTGTTGTTGATGGAGATCACGTTATCATTCTGCATGATGATGTGCGGTGAGTTCGTGTAGTCGACGGGGCAGCATTGGAAGTCTGAATTGTGGTCGGCCGTCGCATACATGTCACGCGAGCCGAGGGCAAACGTGTAGACGACCTTGCAGGGGTCCAGAGTCTTTCTGGAGCCCGTGATGCGACCCGTCTTATAGAGCTCCGCGATGCTATCGGTGAGCATTTCAGTGTGCACGCCCAGATCGCGGATGCCGCTTTCGAGAAGCAATGCGCAGACCGCGTTGGGCATGCCGCCTATACCGATCTGCAGGCAGGCGCCATCTTCAATCTCGGCGACGATGCGGCGGGCAACGGCGCGGTCAACATCGTTCGGCTTCGGATTGGGCAGTTCAGGCGCAGGTTGGTTATCGCCTTCGACGATGTAATCGACCTCGCTGATGTGGACGCCATTCTCGACCCCGCAGGCGTATGGCTGGCCCTGACTCACTTCAACCACTACCATTTTGGCGCGTTCAATCGCTGCCCGGTGCCATGCATTTGCGGCGCCGAAGTTGAAGTACCCGTTCTCATCCATGGGACAGGTCTTCAGAATGACGATGTCGACAGGATCGAGAAAGCGGCGGTAATAGCCGGGCACCTCGCCGAGATTGAGCGGGATGTAATTGCAGAGCCCACAATCGTGGTGCTTGCGGTCGTAGCCGGAGAAGTGCCAACTGAATAGGAAGAAGTGTTTGCCGTCCGGATCTTCTTCCACCACCGCGCGGGGCCGCACGGAGAGGCAGGAACGGATTTTTACATTCGTCAACTCGTCCTTGCGTGCGGCGAGCGCTTTATCGAAAACATCGGGCTGGCACAGCGCCAAGCCGTAATCGAGCCACATCCCGGACTTGACGAAGCTTGCGGCCTGTTCGCCGGAAATGGTTTGCGCCGGGGCGGAAGCTCTCCTTCGGAGCACGCAATTCTCTTGAGTTGGGTTAGTCATTTTCCTGTCCAGCAAGGGGTGCGTTTCTCAAGGAAAGACGAGATGCCCTCTTGCGCGTCCTGGGCGAGCGAATTCATGGTCATCACCTCTTTGGCATAGTCGTAGGCTTTGGGCTGATCAAGATCGATCTGCGTATAGTACGCCTGCTTGCCCAATGCGACTACAAAGTCACTGGCTTCGGCGATGCGGTGGGCTAGCTGGCGCGTCTCGGCACGCAACTGGATCGAGCCGACCACCCGATTCACCAAGCCCCAATCGGCCGCTTTATAAGCGTCGATCAGATTGCCAGTGAGCAACATTTCGAGCGCGCGCTTACGCCCGACCGCGCGACTGAGAGCCACCATGGGAGTGGTGCAGAATAGCCCGATGCGGACGCCGGGCGTGGCAAACGCTGCTTCTTCGGCGGCGATGGCCAGGTCGCACGTGGCGACGAGCTGACATCCGGCGGCTGTTGCAATGCCCTGGACCTCGGCGATTACGGGCTGGGGAATCGATTGCAGCCTGGTCATCAGCTCCGTGCAGACATCGAAGACGTTGCGGTAATCGCTTATGTCGCGGCCAACCATCTCGGTGAGATCGTGGCCGGAGCAATAGGCTTTGCCTTCAGCCGCCAGGATCACCACCCGCAGATCACGCCGGTTGCCGATTGCATTCAGGCAGTCAATCAGGTCATGCATCAGCGCGAGCGAAAGTGCGTTGCGGCGTTGGGGACGATTGAGTGTGACGAGGGCAATGTTGCCTTCAGTTGCAAAGGAGATGTTTTCGTAATTCATCCCATCATCTTATGCCACATTCCAATTTGAACTCCAGCAAAGGGCTGCAGGCCATTCGTCATGATTTGAATCACCGCGGTTTGAGCGGGGATGGGTGCGATTCGGCGGTGACGCGGACTTGACAGAATTGACAGTGCAAATCTGAATCTAGTATGCATGGTACGCGTTTCGAAACAACTGGGGGATGATCCCAGGACGCCAATTTCAAGGGGACCAAGCCGTGACCACCGGATCAAATGTTCCAACATTTACGAATGGTCTGGGGCGGGTCACGACCACGCTCAAATTCGAGCTGCTGCCTTTTGCTCTCATGCTTGCATTCAGCTTCCCGCTGGCGCAGCCGGCAGGAGGGCAGGCCACGGTGCAGGGAAGTGCAGCGGCGAATGCGCCGGCGCCGCGTCCATGGGATCAGAATCCTGACGGGATGCACATTTACATTTGGGCAGGGCTCAAATCGCACTTGCCCGGTCAGCACGACTATCCCCAGTTCCTGGCTGACTGGAGCAAGCTTTTGACGGAGCATGGGGCGGTGGTCGACGGGGCCTTGCATGCGCCGAGCGCTGCCGATCTGGAGAACACTGACGTCGTAATTATCTACAAGGGCGACGCGGCTTACATCGGCGAGACCGAGAAAAATCTCTTGCAGGCCTATATCAAGCGCGGCGGCGGACTGGTGAGCTTTCACGACTCGCTGTGCGGCCCAGACCCGGCTTACTTCTCTACGATTGTTGGCGGCGCAAAGAAGCATGGCGAGGTCAACTACACGCTGGGAGCGCCCATCCCTTACACGGTGGTTGACGCGGGCGACCCCATTATGAAGGGCATGACTAACTTCACACTCTACGACGAAGCTTTCTACAACATGACGTGGGCGCAGAATCCCGCCATTCATGTGCTGGCCACCGCCGTAATACCGGGCACACCGAGCGCGGGCGCGCACAAGGGCGAAGTGGTGCCGCAGATCTGGACCTATGAACACACACTGCCGGGCGGCGAGCCGGCGCGGGCGTTCGTCTGGATGCAGGGGCATGAGTACGCAAACTTCGCCAATTATCAGATTCATCAAATGCTGCTGCGCGGGATTGCGTGGGCTGGGAAGAAGCCTGTCGACTTGCTGGTGGACTATGTGCCGCCGGCTCCGCCGCGGGCACAGCCGCCGGGGACGAGCAAGTAGTTGGCGCGTACGCGTGGGCGGATAGTCTCCCAGGTCTCAAACGCGAGACCTGGGGCACCCAAACTTTGATGTTGGATTACAAAATCAAATGGTCGCGATAGTAATTACTTGGCTGTCCAGCCGCCGTCGATCAGGATGTCGGTTCCGGTAATGAATCCTGCCGCATCTGAGCACAGATAGCAGGCCAGGGCGCCAATCTCCTCGACCTTGCCCCAACGGCCAACTGGCAGACTGGCTAGGAATTGCGCATTGGCTTCCGGGTTGTTCATCACCGCCGCGTTCATGTCGGTTGCAATCGGCCCCGGGCTGATGCCGTTGACGGTGATTCCGTCGCCGGCCAGTTCCAGCGCCAGCGCTCGCGTGAATCCCAGAAGCGCGGCCTTTGCAGAGGAATAAGCGGTGCGCCCCGGAATAGAAACATGGCTCATGATCGAAGTCATATTGATAATGCGGCCGTAGCCGGAGCCCTTCATGCCCGGCACGAATGCACGGCTCATCAGAAATGTTGAGATCAGGCTGGAGTCTAAAACGCTGCGAAATTCATCGAGCGAAAAGTCGACCAGGTTCTTGCGGACATTTGTTCCTGCGTTGTTGATGAGAATCTGTGGGGCGCCGAAATGCTGAGTTACGGCCTCCGCCAGGCTGGCGACTTCTTCTTCTTTGGTTACGTCAGCGGTAAAGACGGCTGCGGTTCCGCCGGAGGCGGTAATGGCATCGTGCACCAATGCCAGGCGTTTGCTGTCGCGCGCCACAAGAGCAATGTTCGCGCCTGCTTCTGAGAGGGCTTTGGCCATTGCCTCGCCCAGTCCGCGACTGCCGCCCGTAACTACTGCGGTGCGGCCTTTCAAATTGATGTTCGTGTTTGTATCTCCTGTTTAATGCATTGGGCCTTGCGCAGCGCGTCAGGGCGTGAGGACATCGGGGCTCATGTTAGTCGTCGCCAAGTGGATGGCCTGTTCCCGTTGCCTGCGTGCCGATTCCGGATTGAGGTAGAGCCAGCAGACAGCTGAGGCCACAGCCGCAGCCGACATGGTGTAGATGAGAACGTTCCAGTTGCCGCCCGTATGTTCGAGGATCACGCCGCCCGCGACCGGAGCAACAAAGGCGGCAAGGTTGCCCAGCATATTCATTGTGGCCGCCACCGTCGCGGTATAGGGGCCACCAATTTCCACACATGAATCCCAGGAGATGGGCATTGTGAGATCGCTTGAAAAACTGCCCAACCCCATGGCCAGCATGGCGGGAACGACCGAGTGGATGTGCGGAATTGCAAACAGCAGCAAAGCCGTTGAGAGAAAACCGCAGACCGCAATAGCGCGGCGTGGAAGCCGCATGGGCGCGAGCCCCGTCACCAGCGAACCGAAGCCGCCAAACAACAGCGGCAACACAGCAAGAGTGGCCGCGCGCGCGGGTGACTGGCCGCGTCCGTCAATTAGATATGTCGGCAGCCAGGTGATGTAGAAATACCAAACATAGGAAAAACAAAAATACTGCAGGCCCAGGATCGACACTTGCCGCGTGAGCAGCAGAGAGATCCAATGCCGTTGCCCTGGGAGATGGGTGGTAAGAACACGCGATGCTTCGAGAAGTTGCAATTCAGCGGGGTTCACGCCGCGGTGGTGCGCCGGATCGTCTTTGAACCAGGCCAGGAGTACTGCGCACCACACAAGCCCCAACACGGCAAAACAAACGAACGCCCATCTCCAGCCCAGCCAGATGATGAACAGCAAGGCCAGCGGCGGAGTTGCCGCGCCGCTCCATCGCGTGAAAGCCCACATGAGAGCCTGCGCCGTCGCGCGTTCCCGAGCCGGCAGCCACGCGCTGAGCATCCGTGTCAGGTTGGGAAAGCAGCCTGCCTCACCGGCGCCAAAGAGGAAGCGGACCACGATGAGAGATGAGACATTCCAGGCTGCTCCGGTGAGCGCGGTGCATAAAGACCAGGCGAGGACGATCTGCGTCAGCACACGCTTTACGCCCAGACGATCGCCGAGCAAGCCCATGGGGATTTCGAACAGCGCATAGGACAATCCGAATGCGCCAAAGATGAGACCCATCTGTTGCTTTGAAATATGCAAATCGTGCGAAATGGGTCCGGCCGCCTGAGAGATCGCGACCCGTTGCACATAGGAGAGCATCGCGAGTGCAGTAGCCAGCACAACCACGCTGTAACGGGTGCGGCTTGGCTTCATCGGCGAACCTCTTGTTCTTCGATCTCAGTGGCTGGCCGCATCGTTGAAACTCAATCCTTTCCGATTAGAGTGGATCGCCGCGTTCGTTTTATTGCGGCAGGCTCCAGGCATAGAGGCTATCACCCGCGCCGAAGACAATGTATTGTTTTCCATCCAGCAGGTAAGTAATGACTCCACCCGATTCATTGGCGCCAATTTCGCGGTGCCAAAGCAGCTGACCCTTGTCGGCGGAGTAAACGATCACATTTTTCTGGTCGTCGCCGGTGATGAGCAGATTGCTCGCGGTGGTGAGGATGCTTGGACCAACGGTGGTGGGTGCGTTGCCCAAGTTAGGATACACATGCTTCCACACTGCGTTGCCGGTGAGCGGATCGATGGCCTGGAGCACACGCTGCGCATGGCCGATTCCATCACCCGTGCCTCCATAGCCGGCGGGCTGTGCGCTGTCATCGGTGAGGTAATAAATAGCCTTGCCTTCAACCGAGTTCACATAAACGAGACCGGTTTTTGGATTGTAGGCAGGAGCCGGCCAGTTCGCCGCACTGACAATATTGATTGACCCGCCGACCGAAGGATCTTTGTCAGGGATGGGAATTGGTTCTCCCTGCGGCGAGAGGCCCGACGAAAAATCCAGCGGGACATAGGGTTTTACGACCAGATACTTCCCAGTGACCCGGTCAAGAGTAACAAAGAAACCATTGCGTGCCGCCTGCGACAGAAGCTTCAGCGGTTTGCCGTCTACCACGCAATCGAACAGGATTGGAGCGGTTGTGTTGTCGAAATCATGCGTGTCGTGGGGCGAGACCTGGAAATACCATTTCAATTTTCCTGTATCCAGATCGAGCGCGACGATCGATTCAGTCCAAAGATTGGCTCCGGGGCGTCCCTGGCCGGCAAAGACCGGGTTGGTGTTGCCGGTGGGCCAATAGAGCAGATTGAGTTCAGGATCATAAGTGCCCGGCATCCACGTCATGCCGCCGCCATGGTCAGATGCGGTCTCGTTAGGCCACGTCTGCAACGCCGTGTCGCCTTTGCGCGGCGTCGACCACCAGGTCCATTGCAGATCGCCAGTCGCCGGGTCGAAGGAATCGAGGAATCCCGGCATGTCCATTGCATCCCCGCCCACGCCTACAATTACGTGGTTCTTCACGATCAGAGGCGCTGAGGTGGAGAAATACTGTTTGCGCGCGTCGGCATAATTCCTTCTCCACAGTTCCTGTCCGGTGTTCGCCTTCATCGCGATGAGCCAGTTATCCGGCGTTAGGAAAAAGACCGTGGTCTTCCAGATGCCCACCCCGCGCTGGCCAATAAGGTGCCCGCCATGATCGACCCAGTCGTAGTGCCACAGCGGGTTGCCGGTGCGCGCATCGAGCGCCCAAAGGTGATCGGGAATGGTGATGTAGAGCACGCCACCAACCAGCAGCGGCGTGCACTTGATCATGGGAACAGGCGCGCCTCTCTGCGCCCCGACTTCGGTAATCTTGTAGACCCATTGCTGGGCGAGCTGGCTGACATTGCCGGGCTTGATCTGCGTAAGTGTGCTGAAGCGTTGGCCGCTATAGTCGCCGTTGAAGGTGGGCCAGCTCGTGACTGTTGGCTTTCCGATCGTGTTGGGGTCGAGGGAGACGCGGGGCGAGACATGCTGGACAGCAGGCGCTGCCGCCAGGGCAGCAGTTGCAATGGCCGCGCAAACTCCGGTGGGCAATCTCATTTCAGCGTGTCCAATTTCATTTCAGAGAATTCAGGTAAGCGGTGACGTCGTGCATATCATCGTTTGTCAGAGTCATGATCAGCTCCTGGTGAGGCGCTAGCGGATCCTTCAACTGAACACTCACTCCTTGTTCTCGGTCGATGACCCGAGTCTTGCCTTCGCGGTCTACCAGCGTGATGCGAAAATCGCTGACCTGTGTGACCCGCCCGGCTATCGTATGGCCATTTGGGATCTTCACGGTCGCGGTGGGCGAGAGCGAGTTATTCGCGGGATTTGCCGGCCAGATCCAGTTGCGCTGCAGTTGCTGAGGCGAGCGGAACTTACTGCCGATGTGGGCAAACGTCTCCGCCTTATGGCATGACATGCAATGAGCTGCCACATAGGCCTGCCCTCTTTCTTCTTTGCCTACCAGAATGTTGAGCACATGATAGGCGCCTCGATTTGCGACCTCCTCAACCTGCAAATGCACAAACTCGGCAATATCTTTCAGCTCGCCGTCCGGCATTGTTGCGAAGGCCGGCATGCCCTTTTCCGGGAGCCCTTTTTTCAGGAAAGGCAACAGATGCTCGCCATGGTCGTCACCAAGCACAACGTCCGATGTGATCAGGTTGGACCCCGTTGCGCCGCGCGCCTGCGGCCCGTGACAGAAAGCGCAATTCTGCTGAAAGAGCGGCGCGCCGCGCTGCGCGGCCGGCATGTCCGGCTCCGCACCCAGGCCCAGAAAAGTGCGTGTGGCTGCGGCCCGTTGTTCCGGCGTCATGTTCTGATAGGGCACCGGGTGCTGCGCGCCATTTTGATCGCCGGTCTGCACTTCCTGGCCGAATGCGATTCCGGCAAGAGCCAGGAAGGTCACGGCGAGATTTGCATGGAAGACCGTTGAGCGCACGTTCCTATTCCTTTCCTGATCGTCCTCCAACCAGTATCACGCGGCAACCCCGGCGGTCATCCTCAAGGATCGAGTCTCAATTGTTGAGAAGTGTTTCGACCGCGGCGTGGAGTTGGGCGGTGATGCTGGCTTCGCTGTCGGCGGGCGAAAAGCGGAGCGGGTCGCCGATGCAGACTTCAACGGTGCCGGAGCGGAACCAGCCGCGGCTGCCGGTTTTCAATTCGCCCAGGCCGCGGATGGCCATGGGCAGAACGGGCGCCATGGACTGCTTGACTAGCAGGCCAATGCCGGGGCGGAAGCGGGCCAATTGTCCTTCGGCCGAGCGCGTGCCTTCAGGAAACAGCAGCACATGCAGTCCGTTGTCGAGCGCCTCGCCGGTGTGGGCAAAGCTGCGCTGAAAGTCGCGCTGTTTGGGCAGGGGGAA
>Ga0182024_10003044_pt1 | contig 40623 bp, 27 predicted proteins | sample P32metaG_FD_120480 | JGI IMG/M metagenome (GOLD analysis project Ga0182024, IMG submission 120480) | Permafrost microbial communities from Stordalen Mire, Sweden - P3-2 metaG (Illumina Assembly) | ecosystem: Environmental > Terrestrial > Soil > Wetlands > Permafrost | place: Sweden: Stordalen...
CGCGACGCGAAAAATGTGATGCAAACGAGAAGACTTCTTGATTACACTCTGTCATGAGAAAGGCCGCCCTTTCCGCAGCCAGAACCACGCTTCGAAACGTAGTTATGACACAGAAAAGACGGCCTTTCCACCTATTTCTTCTACACAGACTCACTCAAATCGACAATCCGCCTGTGAGATATCCAGGTTAAAGCCGATTACGTGCAATATTGCCCATTCAGAGAACATTGACGCGCCTACTGTGAGACAAATAGTGGCCTGCGCAGTGCGGTAGGCGGTCGCGTCATGCGCAGAGCCGGTGTGTGCGTCGGGTGTATTCCGGATGGCCCATTTAGGCGTTCGCCCGCAATCGAGGCTAGGGGATGCTGGAACAAATTCGAGAAGTGTCGCGACCCAGGGCCAGAATGACCGGCGCCCTCTATCTGCTTTACTTTCTGACGGCAATCCTTGGCATGTTGCTGGTGAGTCGCGGCTTTGCTGTCTCGGGCAATGTCACCAACATCTTCTCGACTGTGTGCTATTTCGTTGTAACGCTTCTCTTTTATGGCCTGTTCAAGCCGGTGAGCGGTAGTCTCTCGTTGCTGGCGGCGCTCTTCAGCCTGGGGGGGTGCATCGTGATGTCCCTTGGCCTCTTTCAAATCGACTCGCCCCTCAGCCCCCTGCTGTTTTTCGGCCCGTTTTGCTTGCTGATCGGCTATCTCATTTTCAGGTCGAGCTTCCTCCCTCGCATTCTGGGCGTGGCCATGGCCCTTGCCGGTTTGGGTTGGCTGGCCTTCTTGCTCCCAGCCGTCCCAAACTATCTCTCCATGGCCATTAAGATCTTCGGCTTCCTCGCGGAACTATCGCTTTGCCTGTGGCTCCTCGTGAGGGGAGTAAACGTTGAGCGATGGACACAACAGGCTGGGAGAGAAGTTCTCGATCCTGGGGCATGATTCAAAAGGGCCGCCCCGTGTGACGTCGATGTGGAATTGGGAAAAGCTGTGGAAAGAGTCTGAAGCGCCGAGCGGTCCCAGCTAAACCTTCCACGTAGATCATTCTGTAACGTGCCGTTGTTTATGATTCAGTCATGAATCAGCGGCCTCGTTTATCCGTTGCATTGCGCGCTTCCTGCGTCGCTTTACTTGTCGCCCTCCTGCTGCCGGTTTTCGCGCTGGCCCAGGCCTACTCTGGCAAGCCAAAGCTGATCGTCATCGTGGTCATCGATCAGTTTCGCGGCGACTACCTGAACCGCGACCGCAGCGAGTTCAAGGGGCGCGGTTTCCGCCTCTTCATGGACCAGGGTGCTTGGTTCACAGATTGCTACTTCGACTACGCCAATACCAAGACCGCGCCCGGCCACGCGACCATCGGAACTGGCGCCTACAGTGACGGCCACGGCATTGAGGCCAACGACTTTTGGGATGCTTCGCGCTCCAACGACCACAAGGTGAGTTCGGTCGAAGACGAGCGGTATCAACTGGTCGATCTGCCGGCGGCTTCGATCCCCGCCAACCAGCCCGGCGCGCCGGATACCGCGCTCAAGTACGTCATCGGCTCCTCGCCACGTAATCTCCGCGCCACCACTTTGGGCGACGAGCTCAGGCTGGCTACGCAGGGCCGGTCACGTGTCTACGGCATCTCGCTGAAAGACCGTGCGGCGATTCTGCCGGCTGGCCAGTCTGCCAACGGAGCCTTCTGGATCGACAACTCCAGCGGCCAGTTCACCACCTCAACCTATTACATGGAGCACCTGCCGGAGTGGGCGCGGGCCTTCAACGCCAGCGGCCGCGTCGCCGAGGCTGCGCGTGAGGCCATGGTCGAGGGAACCACGCAGTTCTACGATCTGGTGGGCAGAATGCCCGCGGCCAACCGCTATGAGCTGGATTTCGCCAAGGCGCTCATTACCGGCGAAAAACTCGGCCAGAACGGCGTTACCGATCTGGTTGTCGTTTCCTTGTCAGCGAACGACATTCAGGGCCATCAGTTTGGCCCTGACTCGGACTCAGAGGAACAGATGATTCTCGGCCTGGATCCCGATCTGGACGGCTTCAATACCTGGCTCGACCAGACCGTCGGCCTGCAAAATGTCTGGATGGCGCTTTCGGCCGACCACGGCATTCCCGCCATTCCCGCCGACGCAGCCAAACTCGGCATCCACTCCGCAGTGGTCGATCTCGACAAGCTCTATGCGAGGCTGAATGCGGAACTGAATACGCGCTACTCGCCCGGTAAGCAGGAGCAATACCTGATGCCCGGTCCCGACCTGCCTTGCATCGTGCTCGACCGCCGAGCCTTTGAGAAGGCTGGAGTCAACGAAAAGACCGCTGAAGACGCCGTTTCCACGCTGCTGCCCGAGGCCGTCGCCAGCCTGGGCCCACAAACGCCCGCCAATCTCCCCGTCCAGCATCGCCTTCCGCCCACACCACACGTAGCGGATGTGTACACGCGGCTGGAGCTGGCCCATGGCCAGTTGCCGCCCTCCGAATGGGGCCGCTTGCTGGCCCACAGCTACGCCGACCACGGCAACTGGTACGTGATGCTGGTGCTGGACGCGTATCAGATGGAAGACGTCCGTAGTTGGGGAGCGACCACCCACTTCAGCCCCTGGTCCTATGACCGCCATGTGCCGTTGGCCTTCTACGGTGCGCCGTTCATCCCCGGCGAGTATCATGGACGAGTAGCCCCCGTGGATCTGGCGGCCACGCTGGCCTCGCTTGCGGGCATCAATCAGCCGTCGGCAGCCGTCGGCCGCGTGCTGACCGAAGCCATCAAGCCGGTCACGGCTCACTGACCAGTATCCACTGAAGGAATTGCCGCACGTGAAACCCGACATGAGAGTTTCGTTGGCCGGCCTGGAACTGGTCAACCCGATCATTGCTGCCAGCGGGACCTTCGGCTACGGCATTGAATTTGAAGAGATTGTCTCTCTGGAAAGCATCGGCGGGTTTGTCACCAAGGGCATCTCCCTGGAACCGATGGCCGGGAACGCCACCCCTCGCCTTGTGCATACCGCCTCTGGCATGTTGAACGCCATCGGGCTCCAGAATGTAGGCGTCCAGGACTTCCTTGAGCGCAAGCTGCCTCCGCTCAAGCGCTATCCCCTCTCCAAGGTCATCGTCAATGTCTTCGGTTCCACGGTCGGCGAGTACCTGGGTGTCATTGATCGGCTCAATCAGGCAGAGGGCATCGCAGCCTATGAGCTAAACGTCTCCTGCCCCAACGTTCACGCCGGCGGCATGGTCTTCGGTGTCGATTCCAGCTCCCTCGAATATCTGGTCCACAAGGCCAAGGTTGCCTCCAAGCGGCCTCTCATCGTGAAGCTCTCGCCTAATGTAACCTCAATCGTCCACATGGCCAAGATCGCGGCTCACGCCGGCGCGGACGCGTTAAGCCTGACCAACACCTTCCTGGCCATGTCCATCGACGCGGAGACACGCAAGCCGGGCCTAAGCAATATCACCGGAGGCCTGTCGGGGCCGGCGATCAAGCCCATTGCCCTGCGCATGGTTTACGAAACGGCCCGCGCCGTTAAAATTCCCATCCTCGGCATGGGCGGTATTATCACGCCGGAAGACGCCGTAGAATTTCTGCTGGCAGGCGCCACCGCCATCCAAGTAGGCACCGCCAGTTTCGCCGACCCGCGCGCCGCCGAACGGCTGGCGCAAGGTCTCGAATCCTGGTGCCGCAGCCACGGGGTGGAGAAGGTTTCCAGCCTGACAAAGGCGCTTGAGGTTCCGCGCGAGTAAGCTGTGGATCGCAGGATCAACTCTGATCCAGGTATCGACATATACCGCAACATACCGATTTACCTGGCGACTTACGGATGGGCTTTCCTGTTTGACTTGCTGGAAACAAACCTTCCGGCAAAACCTGCTTTTGTCGCTCTTGGTGATACCGTTCCCAGTCCTACGTTCCGCTCCAAATCCGGCGAAGAGATGTACCCCTTTGGGGTAGAGACAACGTTTTCTTTTGTAGTGTAAGATTGTTCCGATTTGAAGCAATGGCATCAGTGCGTTTTTGTTTTGCAGGGCGACCGGCCATAGGCCGCATATCGGGACAGATCAGAGACATTCATAAAGGCGGAGCAGTGACATGGGAATGAATCGTGTGCGCAACAATGTAGCGGCTTGTATTGGAATCGGACTGGCCCTGTTCATGACGGCTTGCGGAAGCGGCACTAACACACCCCCGCCACCTCCAACCACCTATGTGCTCACCGTGAGCTCGACCAACCCGGCCAGTGGCGTGGCTATCGGCGTTTCTCCCGCGGACGTCAACGCAGCGACCAGCGGAAACACGAGCTTTACGCGCACCTATGATTCCGGAGCCGCAGTCACGCTGACGGCGCCCACACCCGTGGGCGGCAATAACTTCGTATCGTGGAGCGGCTGCGCTAGCGCCAGTGCCGGCACCTGCATGGTGACTATGAACGCCAATACAACCGTTACGGCCAACTATACCGCGACGCCGGTTGCGCCGACGGTTACCGTGACACCAGCTTCTTCGAGCATCACCACGGCGCAGGCGCTTGCAGTGACGGTTTCCGTCAGCGGCACACCAACCCCGACCGGCTCGGTTGTTCTGACCAGCGGAAGCTACACCTCAGCCGCTACGACGCTGAGCAGCGACGCGGCCACTATCAATATCCCGGCCGGGTCCCTGGCTGCGGGATCCGATACGTTGAAGGTCACGTACACACCCGACTCGACCAGTTCCCCGATCTACATCAGCGCCTCAGGTACGAACTCCGTCACGGTGACGGCGATCGCACCCACAGTGACCGTCACGCCGGCTTCCTCGAGCGTCACCACGGAGCAGGCGCTCGCTGTGACGGTTGCCGTTAGCGGTACGCCCACGCCGACCGGCTCGGTCGTCCTTACCAGCGGAAGCTACACCTCCTCCGCGACGACACTCAGCAGCGGCGGAGCAACTATCAATATCCCCGCCGGTTCACTGGTATCTGGAGCCGATAGTTTGAAGGTTACCTACACGCCCGACTCCGCCAGTTCCCCGATTTACGCCAGCGGCTCGGGGACGAATTCCGTCACGGTAACGGCGACCGCACCTACCGTCACGGTGACACCGGCTTCCTCGAGCATCACTACTGCGCAGGCATTATCGGTGGCCATCACTGTCACCGGCACGCCAACGCCCACCGGTTCCGTAACGCTTACCAGCGGAAGCTATACTTCCGCGGCGACGACGTTGAGCAGCGGCGCGGCGACTATTAACGTCCCTGCCGGTTCGCTGGCTACAGGGTCCGATACTTTGAAGGTCACATACACTCCCGACTCGGCCAGTTCCCCGATCTACACCACCAATACGGGGACGAGTTCCGTTACAGTGACTCTACCCGCAAAAACCACGCCAACGGTCACGGTAACGCCGGCATCCTCAGGCATCACTTCGGCGCAGGCGCTTGTGGTGACGGTTGCCCTGAGCGGCAGCAACGGCACGCCGACCGGCTCTGTCGTCCTGACCAGCGGAAGCTATACTTCGGCCGCGGCAACACTCAGCAGTGGCGGAGCGACAATCAATATTCCCGCCGGTTCGCTGGCGACAGGATCCGATACCCTCACCGTCGCGTATACCCCGGACTCAGCCAGCTCCTCGCTTTACAACACGGCCACGGGCACATCGACGGTTACGGTGACCGCGATCAGCACGGTCAGCGTCAACCAGACGAACGCCGGCCCCGCCGTTACCGACCAGCTTCTGGGAATGAATATGGCAGTTTGGGACAACGCTGCCCTTTCTGCAGCTGTGGCCCCATTTCAGACCGCAGGCATCAAGGCAGTGCGCTGGCCGGGCGGATCGACTTCCGACACCTATCATTGGGAAGGCGTCGCCAGCGACCCATCGAGCCCCAGTATTTGCCCCAGCGGTTACGCCTTTCCAAACGATACGTTTGCGGATTTCGTCAGCGAGCTGGCAGTTCCGGCCGGCCTGGATATTGCGCTCACCGCGAATTATGGCTCCAATACGGCCTGCAACGGGGGTGGCGAGCCAAGCGAGGCTGCCGCATGGGTAGCAAACGCGTTGACTCTAGGCGTCACGGTGAGCCACATGACCGTAGGCAACGAGGAATACGGATCTTGGGAATACGATCTGCACGCCAAGAAGAACGATCCCCCAACCTTCACCTCCGCAGTAGCGGGAACCAGCGGCTACTATGCGCTCATCAAGGCCGCATCCCCGCAGACGCTGGTGGGCGTGGAGGTCGAGCCCAACTATGCTCCCTGGGATGAGGATGTGATGTCAGGCGCACCGTATGATTTCGTGGAATACCACTACTACCCGGAGACCCCTGGCGCGGAAAGCGATTCCTCCATTGTGCATTCAGCGGCCCAGGCGTTGACCACGAACATCAACAAGATCAAGTCGGAACTGACCAAATGGGGAACTCCAAACACGCCGATTTACGTGGGCGAGATCGGAGGGCCTTATAGCAACCCCGGCAAGCAGAGCTGGTCGATTACCCAGGGCTTGTATGCCGGTCAGGTGTTAGGCGAGATGATGAACGATGGAGTCACGCGCCTGACTTGGTGGATTGGCTTCGGTAATTGCAACGGCGACAGCGGATTTATGGGTTCTTCAACCAACCCGATCTACGGATGGCAGGATTTCGGAGCCTATAACGTCTTCTCCGATGGAACTGCCGATAGCACCTGTCCGGGAGCGGGTGCCCTTGGCAGCTTGTCTCCTACGGCAGAGGCGTTTGAGCTCTTCAGTAATGTGGCCGTTACCGGCGAAAACGCCCTGACCGCGACCGTAGCCGGCGATACGGCCGACGTGCGCGCCTATGCCGCCACCCATAGCGGCGGAACAGCGCTGGTGCTCTTCAATCTGAACGAAACCATCAGTGAGCCGGTTGTGGTCACGCTTTCGGCGCAATCCACCGCTACCACCGTGACCGTTGAAACTTACGACAAGGCCATCTATGACCTGTCGGGCTCGCCGACCGGAGTCTTTCCGGACCCGGCGGGCACGAGCACCTGGGCTCCGCCAACCACCACAACGATCAGTTCACCCACCCTGCCGCTGTCTCTGACTCTGGCTCCGTGGAGCATGAACGTGGTTACGATCCATTAAACAAGGCGGCAGGTTCACCTGCCGTCTTCCATCACCATCCAATCTTCCTCGGCGGATCGAAGGCCGGTGTCCCGCTTTCGATCTGCCTGGCTTGTCACTCCAATCCGACTGAATCCAGCCAGCTCCCTTCGCCCATGACCGACCATCTCTTCGCCTACGGCACCTTACAGCCAGGCCGCGCTCCAGCCGAAATCGCGGCGGCGGTCGAGCGGTTACGGCCGGTGGGTGAGGGATTCGTTCGCGGTGCGCTCTACGATCTTGGCGATTACCCCGGAGCCGTCCTGGACCCATCGTCACATCAAAAGATAGCCGGCACTGTCTTCCAATTGCCGGAAGACGCGAACATCTTGCGCCAATTCGATCAATATGAAGGATTCACTCCGGGCGCCCAGGAGACGAGCCTGTTTCTGCGCACACGATGCCCGGTGGCGCTCGCATCAGGCCGCACCCTGGAATGTTGGATCTATGTTTACAACGGAACGCCAGAACAAAGCCGCTAGGGCACAGCCGGCGGAGCAACAGCCTTGCTGCTCGCGAACCATCTCTGCCGCAAAGCCCAAATGGGCCGCAGCCCCAGTAAAATTCCCAGAATAACCGTAATAGTCAAGGGAGTCAGCACTCCGGGTTTCACCTGCCACCAGTAGTGAATGACTCCGCAAATGGCCGCCGCATACACCAGCGTGTGTAGCCGGTTCCAGCGCTTGCCACCCAGCTTCCGGATCGACCAAGCCGTCGAGGTAGCCGCCAGCGGCAGCAGCAGCAGCCACGCGGCCACTCCAATTGTGATGAAGCGGCGCTTGGCGATGTCCGTCATCATCGCGTGAACGTCGAAGTTTGTATACAGCGCGACATACGTCAACAGATGCAGCGTGGCATAGAAAAACGCGAAAAGCCCTAACAGACGCCGGAATTTGATGAGCCAGCTTAGCCGCGGCGAAAGCCTTCGCACCGGCGTAATCGCCAGTGAGATGGTCAGCAGCCGTAGCGTCGCCAGCCCCGTGGTGAAAGTGATCGTAGCAGTCGCATCCGGACCAAGGTTATTGGTCACAGCGCCCCATACCAGCCGGCTCAGCGGCCAAAGGCAGGCCAGCCAGGTCAACGTCTTGAGTAGAATAAGTGTCGATCTCTTCATGATCCCCAAAGTGTGGAGTGGCGTGAGCAGAGTCCGGTGACTGAGCGCCATGCAAGGTCAAAGGTGCCGGCGATTCCCAGGTTCCGTCTCAGAAATACTTCCTCAAGTTCATGCCGGTATAGAGCGAGGCCACCTGGTCTCCGTAGCCGTTGAACATCAGCGTCGTTCGCCGCTGCGCGTAAAACGGCAACCCGATCCGCCGTTCCGAACTCTGGCTCCAGCGGGGATGGTCCACGTTGGGATTGACATTCGAATAGAAGCCGTACTCAGTTGGAGCCTGCTCGTTCCAGGTGGTCGGCGGCTCCTTGTCGAGGAAGCGCACGCCAACAATCGACTTGGCCGATTTGAACCCATACTTCCACGGCACCACAATCCGTACCGGCGCGCCATTCTGGTTGGGCAAGACCTCACCATACAAGCCAAAGGTCAGCAGCGCCAGCGGATGCATCGCCTCGTCCATGCGCAGCCCCTCAGAGTAAGGCCACGATATGATTGACTCCGATGCCCATTTCTCCACATGCTTGTCGTAATACGACAGGAACTGCACATATTTCGCCGTAGACAACGGCTCGCACTGCTTGATGAACTCCGAAAGTGAGTAGCCCACCCACGGAATCACCATGCTCCAGGCTTCGACGCAACGATGGCGGTAGATGCGATCCTCCAGCGGCCGCATCTTGAGCAGCGTATCGATGTCGAAGACCTTCGGATTCTGGACTTTTCCGTCCACGCGAATGCTCCACGGCCTCGTGGGCAGCCTGCCGGCATTCTTCGCAGGCTCACCTTTGTCCACGCCAAACTCGTAGAAGTTGTTGTAGTCGGTCACGTCGTCGTAGCTGGTCAGTTCTTCGCCTGTGGTGGTCAGCGGGCTCTTGACTGTCGCCAGCTTGGTTCTGGTCTGCGCTCGAACGCTGGTGGGCGAAACAATCTCGGCCAGCCGCTCCGCCCCCAGCACGGCCGCGCCCGCAGCCACCGCTCCGCGTAGAAATCGGCGGCGGTTCAGGTACTGGTCTTTCGGCGTGATGGCTGAAGAGGGAATATCGAGCGGCTTGCCGATGAGCATACATAGACCTCGCGAAGGGAAATTCGCAATTGCATCCATTAGACACGACTCAGGGGCAGGGCGTTACAAGATTCCCTTGAGAATTCTGAAGAGGACTACTGCCCTCGAAATGTCGCGTAAGCTCACGCGGTCTCAGAAAATGGCCATTGCCGCATCCGCCAGGCGCGATAGATGTAAATCAATGTCCCCGAAGCCGCAATGCCCGCCGCCACGGCCAGCCCGCCCAGCGCGTGGCTCCGGTTGACCAGCATGAAGATAAACCCCGCCATTGCAACCAACGGCGGCAGCGGATAAAACGGCATCCTGAACGGGCGCTGCAACTCTGGCCTCTGCGCCCGCAGCAGCATCACGCCCGCGTGTTGCAGGAAGAACTGGAGGAGAATGCGCGTAATCACCAGCATGGTAATCACCTGGTCCAGCCTGAAGAAACTGAACCCCGCCGCCACAAGTCCCAGAGCCACCAACGATCGGTGGGGAATGCCATACCGTGGATGCACCGTAGCCAGAAAGCTGAAGTAGTTGCCATCGCGTGCGGCGGCGTAGGGCACGCGCGAGTAGCCCAGCAGGAGCGAGAAGACCGAAGCAAAGGCGGTCCACACGATCAGCGCGGCCATCAAACGCCCGGCCATGCTGCCAAAGGCTGACTTCGCGATGTCCGCCACCAGTTGCAGCCGCACCGATGCGCCAACCGCTACTTGCGCAGCGGCGTCCCGCATCGAAGGCAGCGCGGCTAGATTCATAGTCACGTAGAAGGCTGCCACGAAGAGCACCGAAAGCAGAATGGCGCGTGGAATGGTCCGCTCCGGCCGCCGCACCTCGCCGCCTAGAAAGGCAATGTTGTAGTAGCCCCAATAGCAGTAGGTGGCGAGCAGCGTGGCCTGCGCCAACCCGCGGAGCGCCACTGGCACCGTGAGCGCGGGCGAGACCGGCATCTGCCAGCCGCCCGTCGCCGCCGCATGGGCAAAGCCGGAGACGATCACCCCGGCAATTGCCGCCAGCACCCCGGCAAACAGCACCCACGCCAGCCGCGTCACGGAGCTCAGATTGCGATAGAGCAGCGCCGTAACCAGCAGGCAGGCTCCGGCAGCTGCAAAACTCGAAAAATGCAGCGCCGGCAACGCGGCGAATGGAGCCCGTTCCAGCCCCGGCCAGAACCAGGCCAGAAAGCTCGATAGCCCGATGCAGCCCGAAGCGATCGAGAGCGGCGCAGTGAAACTCACCTGCCATACATAAAGAAAGCTCAGCCAGTTCCCCGCGCCCCTCGGGCCGTAGATCTCCCGGAGGAATGCGTAGGAGCCTCCAGCCCTCGGAAACGCCGCACCCAGTTCCGCCCAGACGAGCCCGTCGGCAACGGCAATCACCGCGCCCAGCACCCAGGCCCATACCGAGAGGCGGTAACCCGCCGCCGCGATCACCAGTGGAAGCGTGATGAAAGGGCCGACGCCGATCATCTCCAGCATATTGAGGGCGACGGCCGAGCGCAGCCCGATGTGGCGCTGAAGCGAATCTGTGCTTACGGAGATGGACTGGGGTTGGGACATGAGGCGATTACGCTCCACGGATTGTACACTGACGGGAAGTATGTTCCTCACCGACAGAATTCGCAGAGTTTTCGGAAGGGCGGCAGGCGCAAGCCTCGCCAGCCTGATTTTGCTGGCCACTTCTCTTACCGCCCAGCAGTCCGCCCCGCAACCAGCGGCCGCCGCGGCCGAGCTTGCTTCGGTTCCGCTCCCCGAGCCTGATGACATTGCCGTGCCCATTGCCGAAGATCGCGGCGCTGCCGCCCTCGAGCAATCGCTGAAGCGGCTCTCGACCACCGCGAGCGTCATGATGATCGTCGCCCATCCGGACGATGAAGACGGCGCGCTGCTCACTTACCTCTCGCGCGGCCTTGGCGTGCGCTGCATTCTGCTGACCCTCACCCGCGGCGAGGGCGGCCAAAACGCCATGTCCGCCGACAGCTACGACGCGCTTGGCCTTATCCGTACTAATGAGCTGCTTAAGGCCGGGGAGTACTACGGCGTCAAGCAGCTTTGGGGTACCGAAGTGGACTTCGGCTTCTCCAAAACCCAGGAAGAAGCCTTCGCCAAATGGAGCCACGACCGCGTGCTCTACGACGCCGTACTCGCCGTCCGCCGCGAGCGGCCCCAGATTATTGTCTCTACATTTGTCGGGGGCATCACGGACGGCCACGGTCACCACCAAGTCTCGGGCGAGATCGCGCAAGAGGTTTTCAAAGCCGCCGGCGACCCTAAAGTATTTCCTGAACAATTGGATGGCAACCTACAGACTTGGCAGCCTTTGGCCGCCTACTCCATGGTTCCATTTGCGCCGATCACGGACAAGGGCATGTTCGACTACGCCACTGGCAAATGGGCACCGGCGAAATTCAAAAACTACGTTACTGGCGAATGGACGAACGACGTTCCCTCGACTGACGTGACCATCCCCGTGGGCATGCTGGACCCGGTGCTGGGCCGCAGCTACATGCAGATTGCCCGCGAAGGGTGGGGCCAACAGAAATCGCAGAACGGCGGCGCAAACCCAACCCTCAGCGGCCCGGCCGAGACGCATTATCACCTTTGGGCTGTGGCGCCAGAAGCAGCCTCCATGCCCGGCGCGATCACCACCAACGACGACCTCTTTCACAACAGCAAAATCAACATCGACACCAGCCTCGAAGTCCTTGCCCGCCTAGCCGGGGCGAATCCGCCCAGCTGGCTTTCCGAGAGCCTGGGCCGAATCGACACTAGCCTCAAGAAATTCGACGCAGAAAGCCAAGGCCAATCTGGCGTCACCGGCGCCCACAAGCTGGTGCCCATCTACAGCCTGGTCCGGGACCTCCGCGCCAGCATCGCCTTCAGCGACCTCGACGCCAAAGCCAAATCCGACCTCCTCTTCGAACTAGACCTCAAGCTCGACCAGTTCCAATCCGCCCTCGCCAACCTCCTGAGCCTCGACCTCGTCGCTTTCACAACCCACACCGCCAAGGTCGACAACACCGGCGTCCGCAGCGGCGGACCCGACGAGACCCCCCGCAGCGTCTATCCCGGCGAGGACTTCAACGTGCGCGTCCATACCTTCAGCACCACCAAGAATGCCGGCATAACATGGATCTGGCTGAAAGGCCCCGCGGGAAACTCATGGCAGCAAGGCGACCCCATCCACGCCGGATCCTTTCATTACAGCTCAGAAACGTACACCTCAGAGACGATCTTCAACCTCCACGTCCCAGACAACGCCGAGCCCACTCAGCCCTACTTCACCCGCCCCAACACTGAGCAGCCGTATTACGGCCTCACCCATCCGGAAGATCGCCTGCGCTCTTTCGCTCCCTGGCCACTCGCAGCCTGGGCCGAATTCACCTTCGACGGCCTTCCGATACGCGTCGGCCAAGTGGTCCAGACCATGCAGCGCGTCGTTGGCCCTGGCGGAGTCTATGAACCATTGGTCGTCACGCCGGCGATCGGCGTTCGCGTTGATCCCGAGGCCCGCATCCTGCCGCTTAACGGCTCGGCTCTTCCCGTTCGAGTCACCATCCACGCACAAGCCGCTGCTGATGGCACTGTCGATCTCAACCTCCCTGCAGGATGGCGCTCGGAGCCGGCGGAAGCTCATTTCCATCTCGACAATGCCGGCGATACCGAACCGATCCTGTTCTCGGTTACCCCGGCCGCCGCGCAAGAGAGCGCATTCAGAATCCTAGCCGTCGCTCACTCCGGCGGGCGCACCTACCAAACGGGCTGGCAGAGCGTGGGCTACCCAGGCTTGCGCCCTTATAACCTTTACAAAGCAGCCGAGTTGAAGACCCGCAAGGTTGACGTGAAGATCGCGCCAGACCTGCGTGTGGGCTACATTATGGGCACCGGAGACCTGGTTCCTGAAGCCATCGAGGCCTTGGGCGTCAAACCGCACATTTTAACGCCTTCAGAGATAGTTTCGGACGAGTTTTCCACGTGGAACATTCTGATAATCGGAATACGTGCCTTTTCAGTACACCCTGAGTTAAGCCTTGCAGAACCGGGTTTGGAGCAGTTCGTCCACCGCGGAGGCACGCTCATTGTCCAGTACCAGAGCGCCAACTTCCCTGCACCGTTCCCGCTCTCCCTGGGCAATTCGCCGGAGCGTGTCGTCGACGAGCAAGCCCCCGTCAAGTTGCTCGATCCTGCCAATTCCCTGCTGACCTGGCCGAACATCATCACCAGCGCGGACTTTGACGGGTGGGTCGAGGAACGCGGCCATTCCTTCTTGGCTTCCTGGGATCCCGCCTACACCGCCCTGACCGAAACCGCCGACCCCGGACAGGATCCGCAGCGTGGCGGGCTGTTGGTGGCCCATCCCAGTAAGGGAACCTATGTTTACGTCGCCTACGCGCTCTATCGCCAGCTCCCCGAACTGGTTCCTGGCGCATACCGACTTCTTGCCAACCTGCTCAGCGCGGGCCATGAATCGCAAGTGCCGGACTCCGCAAAACCAGCGCAATGATTTGGTTTTGAGAGCACGGTCTCACGGATTTACTGAATCTGTATGCCTCTAACGATGCTGGATAACGTATTTAGATTGTGTATCTTAGATACTTCTTACAGTTTTACTATTTCTGTGTTTTGGTGCGATGTATCCCGATAACCGCTTGATTCTGTGGTGGTTAGGATAAGCGTCACAGTCGCACAGCGCAAAAATGACTTCTATTTTTGAAGAGTGGGCCGTGAGCCCTGTTTACTCCGCGCTTCGAGCAGTTCCACTCCATTTCTATTGTGCTCCATCGGATGCTAATTTTCTGCATGAGCAGCGAGAAGGAATCGCCGCTCTCGATAGAGCGGCCAAGACGCCAAAGCCCGCCTCATGCTTCTCTCCATCCAGAGATGTAGAAAAATCTAGTCCAATCGATGGTTGCCCGCCCCTGCCCGCGCCCGTCATGCTCAATCAACCGACATGACAAAGTATTTTCTTTCCCTGTTCCTCTTTCTGGCCACGACCAGTGTGTACGCGCAAAGCAGCCCGGCAAACGCAGCCCCAAACGGGTTCTTCAACCGCTGGCTGGCCCGCACCTCTGCCACGCAGGCCAAACAGCCCGGATGGGCCGTACCCCTCGTCACCACCTACACGGGCCTCATTCAGGTGGCTCGCACCGACTTCGTGCGTCAGATCACCCCTGCCCATACGGACACATGGAACCTGGATAACAGCAAGGGCCTGAATCTGGTGCCTTGGGCAAACACCGAACTCGTCGTCGATCTGCCGCCCTTTATCAAGCACAACCTGCCGGCCCCAGCCTCGAGCAAAGACGGCTTCGGCGACTTCTCGTTCCTGGCCAAGTACCGCATCGCCACCGGCAACGCAAAGCACGGCAGCTATAACCTGAGCGCCTGGATGCTGACTACCATCCCCACGGGCAGCTACAAGAACGGCTCGACCAACGCCAGCGTGCAGCCCAACGTGGGCGGCGGCAAGGGTTATGGGAACTTCGATGTGCAATCGACGATCGGAGCCACACTGCCCACCGGCACTCCAGCCACAACCGCGACCGGCCGCCCCGTGCTCTGGAATACGGTGGCTCAGTACCGCATCGGCAAGCTCTTCTGGCCGGAGCTCGAGAGCAACGCCACCTTTTTCAAAGGGGGCACCAACGACGGCAAGACACAGGAGTTCATCACTCCCGGAATCATCATTGGCAAATGCGGCTTGCACCCCTCCGATCCCAAGTCGCGCCCCGGTCTTGCCTTCGGCGGCGGCATGCAAATCGCCACGAGCCACTTTCACACCTACAACCATGCGCTGGTGCTCACGACACGGTGGATCTTCTAGTGTGGTAACGCCGCTACCGCAGTTTGATGTCTCCGAAGTTCGTTCCAGAATTTAGGAGCGAACTTTAGAGACAGTAGATTTAGAAGCGATCGACGATAAAAGGGAACGTCAGCAAGAAGCCCAAGCCCAGCAGGGCGAGAGAAACAATGTTAATGCGGCCGAGGGCGACAGTCTTTTTCCCCCAGCGCCACTCCAAAATGCCCCAGGTCAAAAACCAAATAAGAATCGCAGTTGTGGTAACGCCGGAGAGAACACCGGTTGGCTTGTAGAAAAGAAGGAGTCTCTTGATGGGAGCCGACTTATCCGCGGCCAGCGCCAGCACTGCCAAAGCGAAACATCCGATACCAGCCGAAAGAACAGCGGCTGCACCGGCGCCGTTCGCCACAGCCGGAGGATTGGGCATCGCGATTCGACTTTGCATATTCATCTTTCCGCTCCTTCGCTCAGTTGAATCGTGTGTCCGCCTTGGACAGGCGCGTATTTGTTTATCATCGCGCCGAAGAAACCGGCGACACCTGCCGCAAGAAACGAAGCCACGGCAAAGTACAATACCGCGGCACGAAGCTGCCGATGGTTCCTGAGATCGCGGCCATATCGGATGAAGACATACGCGACCATGGTGATCGAAATGGGAGCGAACCAGGCGACATGCTCTTTCCACTCCATTCCTAGCGAGTGCCAGCCAATGGTGGTGGAATTCGACATCAACAGGCGTTGCGGAAACTGCGAGAGATCGACCGTTCCAGGCGGAGGCGCGGCGCGGTACCACGGGTAGATGACGTAAGCTCCGGTCAGCACAGCGGCCCACGCGAGCACCACCATCGCGATTAAATAGACCTTCAAAAAACGCTCTTGGCCGGGCGTGGGTTCAGAGGGCGCGGGCGAGGTGGTGAAGCGGTAAAGCTCCACCAGCGCGCCGGAAAATGCCAGCAGATAAAGCGCGCCGAATCCCATACCGTGAATCAAAGTCCAAAGGCTCCGCGCAGTAATTTCCATCGAACGTTTTCCCCTCGTCAGAATGAGTCGAGTCCATCCTCAAAGGTCCATGTCATTGATGCCCGGGGTTGAGGGGTTGCGCGGAAAGCATAGCGTCTCCCGCGGTCTTCTTGTCCGCATCTTTGTCTTTTCCCCAGGTCTTATAGAGGCCGAGATAGGCATAGTTCTCCGTTTGTCCCGCGACGGAATGGCCATATGCAAAGAGCAATTGCAAGCCGGGCGATTTGAAGTGGTAGTAGCCGCCAGCGTCAATCAGGGTTGAGGACTCTGTTTGAGCCGTGGCGAAGCCCTCACGCGCGTGGGAAAAAATCTCGGCTGAGAGTTCCAGTTTTTTGCTGACTTCTTTCTTAACGAGGTATCCGCCATAGAAAAAGTTACGATATTGCGTTTGCGGGACGACTGCGTATCCTACACCGCCAACGACACTCCAGGGCCCAAACTCTTTTTCTACCCAAATGGGCAGCTTGTACCATACGCGGCCTACGCCGAGACCTTTGGTATAGTTACCAGTCGGAATCTCGAACATGGTAAAGCTGCCAATCTGAGGGCGGTGGCTGGTTTGCTTAATGAATCCATACTTCACGCCCAGTTCCATATCCGTGAGGCCAAATGCGCTCGGTCCAGTGCCGCCTGGCGCGTAAGTGGGATTGTTCGTTGGCAGCACAGCCCCAAAGGGAAGGATCGCGTGAAGCTGGATATTGGGAACGGCACCCCAGTTGAATTCAAATGCGGGGCCTGTCGAGTCGAGTTCCGCAGGCGTACCGTCGACGGTGCCGAAGATATAAAACTCATAGTGCCCAAGGTCGACCGGCGTTGGGTCATCTGTCTGAAAGGGAGGGCCGGCTTGCGCGCACAGCTTTGAAGCGATCAGCAAAAGCAAGAGGAACAGCGTCAGCCGTAAGCATGTGAATGTAACTTTCATCGCCACGCCTGCGCTCTCAATAACGTCATGATGTCCTCTGAAAACGGAATGGCAGATTCCAATAGCATATACAGGTTTTATGATGCGTCAATCTGCAATGGGGCGGATTGATACTTCGCCCAGCAGGCGTAACCATAAGAATCCTCTCTGTTAAAAACAGGTGAATATAAAGTCGGAAATTAAACAAAAAGACAAGCTCGACAGTTCTGTTAAAAACATGTGAATTCGTCATATATTCATACAACTCTGCGAGTCTGAATTACGGTAGTGACTTGGGAAAGCACCGCTTGCGCGGGATTCTTTCCCCAGTTATCAAAGTCCTCCTGCATGCCCGTAGAAGCACTTACTGGCTTATTGTTGACGCTTTCGGAGATGCGGGAGAACACGGCGTTTGCTCTTCGAGTGGACGCAGGCACGAACCAACCTGATTCGAGAGGAATAATGAGAGGCCCAATGAACTTGAAGCTCAAAAATACTGCTGCCGCACTTCTGGCAGCCAGTTTGATTGCGTCCTATGCGTATGCCAGCGATCCAGCACCGCAGGCGAAGAAGCACATTGCCGCCAAGAAGGCCAAGACACCGCCGTCAGCCACCGTATCGGACCAGATTCAGTCTCTGCGCGAGGAACTGCAAGGCCAGATCAACAGCCTCAAGACCGACCTTGCCAATAAGGATACGCAGTTGAAGCAGGCACAGCAGGCGGCAGCCGATGCGCAGGCGGCGGCGGACAGAGCAGCGGCAGCAGCCTCGTCGCAGCAGCAGGCAGTCAGCGACAACGCGACGGCCGTCACCACGCTACAGACCACCGTCACCGACCTCAAGGGCAATCAGGCTTCGCTGGCCACCACGGTCTCCGACGAAACCTCGAAGATCAAGGCGGCGATCGCCAACCCCACCACGCTCCACTTCAAGGGCATCAACCTCACCCCAGGCGGCTTCGCGGCGGCTGAAACCGTTTGGCGGTCCAAGGCGACAGGCGGCGACATTCCCACTGCCTTCACCTCCATCCCTTATGAAGGCTCGGATCTTTATAAGTTGAGCGAATTCTTCGGGAGCGCCCGTCAGTCGCGCGTCAGCTTGATGGCCGAAGGCAAGACGAACTGGGGCACCCTTCGTGGCTACTATGAAGCTGATTGGCTGGGCACCGGCATCACATCAAACAATAACCAATCCAACAGCTACGTCCTGCGCCAGCGTGTGATTTGGGCCCAGGCCGAGACAAACGACCACTGGGCCTTTACGGGCGGCCAGTTGTGGTCGCTGGCAACGGAAGACAAAAAGGGCATCTCCAACCTCTCCGGCGACATCATGACGCCGCAGACGATAGACCCGAATTACTCTGTGGGCTTTGTATGGACACGCCAGTACGGCTTCCGCGTGACCAAGACCTTCCCCAAGGCTGCCTTCGGCTTCGCGGCAGAGAATCCCCAACTGCTCTACAAGGCGTCATTGGCCGGCAACGAACCCTACGCTGTCCTGGGCAGCGCCGGCACGAACGGCGGAAACTACAACGCGGCCATCAGCACCTGCACTCCCGCAACCTCCATCGTCAACTACACCAACCAGGCGCAGACGGACTCGGCCGGTAACACACTCGACATCGCGGTGCCAGTCTACAAGACGCTGAACGGATGCTCAGATATCGCCACTCTCTCCTTTAATCAGGCGCCGGACCTGATCTTCAAGGCCGCCTTCGATCCCGGCTGGGGCCATTACGAAATCTTAGGCATCGGCGGCTTCGCCCACGAGACCATCTTCCCCGGCGAAACCACCAACGGCAATCTTTACGGCGGCCTGACTGACATCGCCACCGGCGCGGCTGTCGCTCCCGCGCTGACCACCGCCGGTTTCTACAACAACAGCATCAAACTTGGCGGCTTCGGAGCCAGCTTTCGCATTCCGGTCATTCCCAACATACTGACCGTTGGCGCAAAGGGCCTCTATGGGCCTGGCATGGGCCGCTACGGCGACAGCACTCTGTCTGACGTCACCGCCAATGCAGCCGGAGCGCTTCGCCCCATCCACAACCTCTCCGGCCTGCTGACGATCGAAGCCAACCCCACGCCTCGCCTTTTGGTCTACCTGAACTACGGCGGCGACTACGCGGGGCGTGACGATTACGGCGTAGCCGGCGTAACAACATCGCTGGGTGCGCCGAGCGCTGATTTCTGCGCTACGGTTGCCGGCGTCATCACCTGCAGTGCCACCTCCACGGCTGCCCTTGTTGCCGCAGGCGGCAAGTGGGGCGGCCACTGGGGCGCCCCCAGCAATTCCGCAGTCGGTTACGGCTCACGTCTCCTCTCCAACGCTGCCTGCGCGAGTGTCGCAGCTCCCGGCTACAATGGCGGCGCTTCAACAGGCTATGTTCCGGGAGGCTCCTGCGGCGCCCAGACTCGCGATGTGCAGGAAGTGACTGGCGGCTACTGGTATGACTTCTACAAGGGCGATCGTGGCCGCCTGCGCCAGGGCATCCAGTATGGATATGCCGTCAATGAAGGCTGGTCAGGCGCTTCCGGTATCGGCGCCAAGGGCATCGACAATATGTTCTGGACCACCCTCCGCTACTACCTCCCATAACCCGCGAACCTTTCGGTTCCGATCCAACAGAACGGCAGCCCTTCGTGCGGGCTGCCTTTTCTGCTTTCTGAGAAGGCTCTTGACGACGGCAAGTTTAGCGGATGCGGCGACGCCTGATCGCAAACTCACTGAATTTGACTTTTTTAGAACCGGCTAGTATCAATATTCATAGAAGAATTATTGATATGACTTGTTGTCTACCCACCTGTCGATAAAGTTCTGCTGCCCCATGCGGGTCACGGGCCTACGGCCCTAACCAGCCCAGCTTCAAAACTCAGATCCGCTCCCAAAATTCAAAGGAGAACCCAAAGTGCGAAAAGCTCTTTATGCTGCTGTATCTGAATCTCTGCGCCGGTTGCCGCTATCGATTTCTGCTGTGCTCTTTATTTATATGATCTGTTGTCTACCCGCCTGTCGATAAAGTTCTTCCGCCCGATTTGGGCAAGGGGCCTGGGGCCCTAGCCCATCCAGCTTTCAAATTTCAGCTTTCAAATCTCCAAGGAGAATCCATCGTGCAAAAAGCACTTTCTGCTTTTCTGTCTGCATCTTTGCGCCGGTTGCCGCTATCGATCCCCGCTGTGCTCATTCTGTTTGCTCTAGTGGCCGGCCGACCCCTGGCCGCGCAGGACGACATCTCCACGCAACATGGGGCGTCCGGGTACAGCGGCGTGTTCCTCACCGGTCCAGCCTCGAACCCATTGAGCTTCTTGAACGGCCCGGCTGGGCGTACCACCGCCAACCCTGCGCCCTACGACTTTCACGACTTTGCCCCTGTAACTTATCTTGACGAAAAGCTGCCTAAGTGGATCGATCTGGTGACCGAGGAACGGTTCCGGTACGAGGCGTACGACAACAATAGTTTCAAACTGGGTGCTAATGACTCCTACATATTGAACCGCTTCCGGTTCCAGGTGGATCTGCATACTCCCAGTTGGTTCCGGGTTACGGCACAGGTGCAGGACGCCCGTTCCGGCTTCCAAAACGCGCCAATCGGCCCGCCGAACACAGTTCGCTGGGATCTCAAGCTGGCTTACGCCGAGATCGGCGCGCCCGACAAGCACTGGTTCAGTCTGCGCGTGGGCCGGCAGCTCATCAACTACAACAACACCATCATCGCCAACTCCGAGTGGCGTAACCAGGCCCGCTCCTACGATGCGGCAGTCGTGAACCTCAACGCAAAGAGCGCGCACCTGGGCATCTTTGCGGCCTCTCCTGTAGTGCCGCAGGCCTATGGCGTTAGCCCTCATCAAGAAGGAAACAACATCTACGGAGCCTACGGCCGCATCGATGACCTGGTGCCGCACTCGAACCTTGAGCCGTTCTTCCTGTGGCGCGTGCAGCCGGCAGAGGTCATCGACCCGGCCGCCGCCAAGACCACCGGCCATGAGAACGAGAAGGCTTTTGGCGTGCGCTTCAAGGAGCAAGTCCACACCGCGTTCGATTACGGGGGCGAGCTGATCGCCGAAGGCGGCACGGTGGGACCGCACACCATTGGCGCCTGGGCAGCGCAGGGCGGCGCGGCGTACCAGTTCCTCAATGCAGCAGCCAAACCGCGCGTCTTTACCCAGTACGACTACGCCTCGGGCAACAGCAACCCGGCCCAGAACGGAAAGCACTCCACCTTCGACACGATCGAACCGACAGCCCACGACCGCTTTGGCATCACCGATCTGTTCGGCTGGCAGAATATTGAGTCGGTGCGCGCGGGCACAACCATCGAGCCCCACCGGCGGCTCACCTTCACAGTGCAGGGGCTGGACTTTTGGGCGCCTTCGGAGCTGGACTCGGTCTACAACACTTCGGGCAGTTCGATTGTGTTTAACAAGACCGCCCACGGCCATCATGTGGGCGCGGAGATCGATAGTTACTCCTGGTATGAACTCAATAAGCACTTCAACGTGGGCGGCGGCGTTGGCTATTTCGGCGGTGGCCAGTTCCTGACGAATGTGACAACCAGCCACTCATACACAATCTATTACGTTGCGCTGAACTTCAAGGACAACGGAAAGAAGTAGCCAACGCCGCAGTGGAAGCGTGGGAATTCCCGCGCAATCGGAACGCTCCCATCTCCGTATCACCGCCGGGGGTGCCAGCCGTCACAGCCAGCAACGCGATTTCGCCTCATCCTATGGATGTAACGCGGAGTTTCGAGGGAACTGAAGAATCGAGGTTCCTTGCTGGCGGCAGGAGACGACCCCGCCCACAGCACAGAGAAAGCGGGCAGCGACAGAGCATCTCGCAGACGAGGAAAAACAGCCTCGTGGGACGCCGCCGCTGTCTTGCTTTTACTAGGTTTGCCATCCTTGCCATCCAAATAGGAATGCTCGAAATACTTCATGCATTGCCGCTTGCCGGCGAGGCTCCTTCCCCAAGCGTCTCCAGAACCAACGAAAGCGCGTGCTCCCAGTGAGGCATCCGCACCCCGAACGTCTCTTCCAGGCGTTGGCTGGATAAGCGCGAGTTAGCGGGACGACGGGCGGGACGAGGGAACTCACTGGTTGGGATCGGAATCAGGTTGGGTGTAGCGGCTCCATACCTCTTGGTCAGAAACGCCTTTGCAAATCCGAACCATGTAGTCTCTCCCGCGCTGGTCAGGTTGTAGATCCCGCTGCGTCCCCGGAGTCCGCCGCCTTGGGGACCTAGCAACTGCGCCAAAATATCGGCAGTCGCTTGCGCGATACATTCGCTGGTGGTCGGTGCGCCGGTCTGATCGTCCACAATCCGCAACTCCGCGCGTTCTTTGGCAAGGCGCAACATTGTGAACAGAAAATTACTCCCACGCGCTCCATAGACCCAACTGGTCCGCAGAATCAAATAATCTCCACCTGCGGACTGGATCGCCTCATCGCCGGCTAGCTTCGTCTTCCCATAAACATTCAACGGATTCGGCGCATCTGTCTCGGCGTAGGAGCTCTGCTTTGCGCCATCGAATACATAATCGGTGGAGTAGTGAACCAAAATGCTGCCCAGCCGTTTAGCTTCCTCCGCCAGCACTCCGGGCGCGGTACTATTGATTGCCGCGGCAACCTCCGGCTCGCTTTCGGCCTTGTCCACCGCGGTGTATGCGGCGGCATTGACGATCACAGCGGGCTCCGCGGCGCGCACTGCCTTGCGAATCGAATCGGGCCTGGAGAAATCGACCTCCGCGCTTCCCATGCCAGTCGCCTGGCCCAGGCAGGCCAATTTGTGGCGCAATTCCCATCCCACCTGACCCGAGCAGCCAAAGATCAGGATTTTCCTATTTGTCATGCGCACCCTTTAGGAAGACTCTATCTTGAAGGCTTACTCAAGGGCAACCGCAAGATTTCGCACGTGGCGATCGAGTGCTAAGGTATCCCACCCTAGGCGCAAAAACAGAGACGCGCCGAGGGTGGGGCACTTAATTTTTGTACAACGATAAGCATCAGAGCATTAGCCCTTCACTGCCCGCGGGGCTCCCCGGTGGGCAGGAACGCAGCTCCGGAGAGCGGATCGCCGGAAGCCAGCACATCCCTGAGCTTCTCGGGGTTCGCTCCGCTGCGGCATTCGGCTCCTACCAGCATCCGCAGCGCGGTGGCGGGAGTCGTCTCCGGTTGCAGGCGGAATATCCATGGAATGTTATTCGACGTAAGCGACTGATCGCTACTCAACGCGACCACGGGCACAAAGCTCTTGAGCGCAAGTTGCTCGGCGAGGTGGCTGGAATCGCGATCCAGGGCCAAAATGGCCAGAGCATGCTCGTCCATCAAGGCATGAACCAGTTGGGTTGAAGCCGCACCCCAGTTCTGATCGCTGGCCACGGGCAGCAGTTTCCACGGCCGCCCTTTTGCCGCGCCGAATGCCAGTTCCGCCTGCACCTCCGGCGACTGCGCAACCTCGGCCGCGTTCGGACCAAACAGGAGAATGTTGATCGGCCCCGCAGGCACGTCGGCCCGATGCGGACCGGCATAGTCCACACCATCTTCGCCGACCCGCGCGTACGGCATGTGCGGTACCCCTGGCTCTTGCCGCGCAAGCGACGCCTGCCCCACCGCGGGTGGTTTCTCCATTGTTGCAATCCGGTAGGTGACGGCACCATGGTGTACCGTGCCTAGATACAAGGGAGCCACGTTCTTTTGATTGGGGTCAAAGATCATGCGCCCCGTGACGCCGTCGTACTGGTCGATATCGGCGAGCGCGTCGTGAATACGGGCACGGTTCAGGCCGGCCTTGCAGATGGAATCGAGCAGCGCGTTCATCGTGTCATACGCCATCGACGCAAACTGCTCTGGCTTCTCGTGGAAGCGTGCCTCGAAGCGCCGGTTGAAGTCGAGCCATCGCGGATCGTTACGGGTGGGATCGTAAGGATACACAGCCTCAAATCCTTCGGCCGCATCGCCGGCCTCGGCCAGCAAGGTGTCGCCCAGCGTACGATACGCGCCGAAGACGCGCTGCTTCATTCCGGCGGCGCGCATTTGCTTCAGAATCTGGGCAGCGTCGGTCTCGTCGGCCCACAACACGATGGCGTCGGCGCGCGAACCCCGGATCACTTTCAGTTGCCGGGTAAAGTCCGCCTCTCCGGGGAAATAAATCTGCTCCATGACCACGGGATGGCCCAGCCGGCGCGAGACATCGATAAACTTGCCAACGCCGAAGCGGCCGTAGCGATTGTTGACCCTGAGCAGCGCAACGCGCTTCAGGCCAAGTTCCGTATAAATGCGCCGCGCCAGCGTCAAGCCCTGCACCCGGTCATCCTGCAGGCCGGTAAAGTACCAGGGAATGGTTGTCTCGGGGATCGTGGGATCGGTCGAGGCGGAGTTAACAATGGGAATTTCGGCGCGCAGAGCAACACGCAGAGCAATGTGCGTCGACTCGGAGCTGATGGAACCGAAGATCGCCCAGTCCTTGTCGTCATAGATCATCTTGACCGCTTCATTCGAGGCCGAGCCCCAGATGGCCGGATCCGTCGGCCGGTCCTCGCCATACACGGCGCCAGCCTGCCAGTTGTCGTAGTCATTGTGCAGCATGAGCTTGAAAGGCTTGCCCCCGTAACCACCGCCGGCATTGGCCTCTTCGACAGCTAATTGCGCGCCGTGCAACATGCGCAGGCCAAGAACCGATTCCGAGTTATGCTCGATCGGACCGAAGAAGCCGATGCGCACCTCAGTCAGGTCTTTGGGCTCGGGAATATCGCGCGCCGCGCCGACGTAGATGTTGGGATGCGTGTAGTTGGTGTCATAGGGCGCCGCAAACTTGGCATACGGTCTCATGTCGGCGGGCTCGCCTGCATAGGGTGTAACTTCGCGATCTTTGGGTGGTCCCGGCGGATGCGCGCCACACGCATACACTCGCTTGCTCGCGTCTTGGCCTGCGAGCGTTACAGCGGTCCCCAACGCGAGCAAGCATACCGCAACCAACAACCATCCCTTGCGCATGACAACTACTCCTTGCCGGTGTCTCTCGATGGATCGGTGCGGAACATGGCGATAGCCTCAATCTCCACGAGCAGTTCGGGCCGGCAAAGATGCGCCTGAATGCCGGTGGAGGCGGGCAGCGGATCGAGCCCCTGCTCCTTGAAAAACGCTGTGCGCCCCGCATTGAAGACGTCGTAGTCGCGATCGATGTCGCGCAGATAGCAACTGGTGCGCACGATGTCGTGCCAGGTGCAGCCTTCAGCCTCCAGCAGCCCGGTGATGTTGTCGAAGGTGCGCCGCAGCTGGGCGGGAAAGTCGCCAATGTGAACGCTCTTGCCGTGCTCGTCGATCGAAGCTGTGCCCGAGATCAGCAGGATCGTGACGCCGCCGATGTCGATTCTCATGCCACGTGAGAACGAGCTTGGCTTGGCATAGGCGTAGGCTTCGTTGAGCACTCCGTGATTGGTCATGGCGCGCTTCTCGATCGGCGCGTGCGCAATCACTTCCAGAATATCTGCGAATGCATTCATGATGATGGCTCCTTATGTCCTTGCTGTTGTTGTCTAATTCCATGGCTTAAACCCTTGGCGGTGGCGACCCAAATGTCGTCGCCTTGAAAGTCGATGCCGAGTATGTAGTTGTGCGCCAGCGCTGTTGTGACGGTGATAGGAGTTACCTTGCCTGCTGCGTCGCGCACTGTCATCTGCGGCGTGCCGTCTTTTAACGACGGGGTGTAGACGGCCCAGTTGACGCCGTCGTAGTAGGCCAGGCCTTTATCGGTGCAAAACCAGGCGCGCTTGGCGTCAACGCCCTTGATAAAGTTGGTAAAGTTCGAGGGAAGTCCGCTGTCTTTGGTGAGAAAGTTGTGCCAGTAGCGGCCATCGTAGTGGCTGTCGCCGAAGTACGTGGCGGCCCACAAAACGTTGTCGACATAACTGACCGAGGTGACAATCTCATGGATCAGCCCCTGATCCTTGAACAGCACGATTTCGTTTTCGCCATCCGGATCATCGTACTTATCCCAGCGCCCTGTCTTCTGGTCGTACTCAAGAACGCCGCTGCCCCAAATGCCGTAGTAGACCTTGGTCGGAGTGGCTGACACCGCATAGGACCAGATCTCAACCATGGGCGTGTTGCGCTCGTTATAGAGCGACCACTGGTTGGAATGCAGGTCCAGGCGGCAGGCACCGGCGGCCGTGGCGATCCACACGTTCTCGCCTTCGATGGAGATGCTGTAGATTACATCGTTGCTCAGCCCGGAGTTCAACTGCGTGAAGCTGTCGATGCGGCCGCCGGAGATGCGGCTGAGTCCGCCCATGGTGCCGGCCCAAACGTCGCCAGTGCGCTTGTCCAGGGCCAGCGAAAGCACGGCGCGATGCGCCAGGCCGTCCGCGGTCGTGTAGGTCTTCCACGCATGATGCTCGTAAACGGCGAGACCGTTGTCCGTGCCCGCCCAGATGCGATCTCCATCCACCAGCACGGCATACACATGATCGTTGGGAAGGCCATTGGCGGTTGTGAAGTTTTCAAAGCGAAAGAGCGGCATCTTCGGCACATGCGGGGCGGGCACCTGCGGTGCGGCAGCTGCCGTGGGCGCGCCAAACGCGGTTGTTCCCGCAAGCAGAAGCACGGCGATCATAAAGAACTTCTTCATCATGCTCTTCCTATCGCGACCTGAGGTACTCAATCAGATCGTTGAGTTCATCCTTGGTCAGATCGTTGGTCCGGCCGTGCTTATCGTCCGGGTTATAGACCGTCCATATCTCTTCGAGCGAGCGCGCGGAGCCGTCGTGCAGGTACGGCGCGGTGAGCGCGATATTGGTCAGCATCGGCGCCTTCAGAAGGCCGGTATTGTCATTGGGCTTGCGCGTCCCCACGTCGAAGATCTTCTGACTCGTGCCCTTGGGCCCGCTGTGGCAGTAGGAGCAGCGGTTCTCTTCCGGGATTGGCTTCTTGAATTTGTCCACCGCGCGTTCAAAGATGGCTTTGCCGCGCTCCTGCGCAGGCGTCAACTCTCCGCTTGCCAAGCGCCAACGATTGGGCCGCAACGGAAGACTGCGAATGTAGGTCGCCAAATCGGCAAGCGTCAGGTTGTCGTAGTTCTCCGAGCGCCAGAAGTATTTTTCTGTCCTCGGCCCGCACTCGGTAGGAATGTTCGGGTTGGTGCCAGTCCACTTGTAGGGCTCGGTGTCTTTGACACCCTCGAGCAACTTGTTGTCTACGATGCTGCGGCCAAAGCCATCGGGTTCGAGGTTCCAGGTCAGGCCGTCGAACGTCGAATCGATGTGGCAACTAGAGCAGCCGATCTGCCCCTGGAACGAATAGCGCGCGGTATAGAAAGTCTGTTCGCCACGACGTAGCGCAGAGATCGTCTTCGAGCCATCCAGCGTAATCGTCGAGGTCACGCGATTGGTGCGCGTGTCGATCACGCTGATGGTATCGTCAAGCCGGTTGGCCACAAACAACCTGCGCCCGTCGCGCGTCAGCGTCAGGCCGCGGGGATTATGTCCCACGGGGATGCGCGTAACCACGTAGTTAGCGCTGGCCGAAAGATCCTGGACGAACGGAGCGGCATGCGCATGAATAAAACGCAGCAGTCGCGCCACATCCACGACCGTGACCATCTCCGAGCCGCCGCTGGTGATGTAGATGCGGGACTTGTCCGGCGCAATGGCCACTCCGAAAGGTTGTGACGCATAGCGCTCCAACTCGTCGAGCGGAACCTCAACCGTCTTGCCGACATCTGCGCCAAACACCGTGAGCGTATCTTCGAATGCGCCGCCGTGTTCCAGGTGCGCCAGCGTCACAAGGTTCTTGGGGTGCAACTCGGCAACCACGCCCAGGCGGCCATCCGCGGAAAACGCAATGTGAAAGACGCCCGCAATTGCGTGCAGCGGAATGCGATTCACTACCACCGCCCGGGCCACATCGATCACCGTGATCTCCGACTCCGGCTGCGTGCGATGAGGCGATGGATTGGGATAGATATGTGTCGCATAAAGCTTCGTCCCATCCGGTGAAAGTGTGAGATAGCTCGAGCCGCGGCCAGCCAGCAGACGCTTCTCTTCCACGCCAGTCTGTGCGTCGAGCACAGCAACATCGTTGCTGATGCGATTCGCCACAAACAGCCGTTTGCCTGCGCGGTCCTCGATCACGCTTGATGGCTCCGCGCCCACCGGCCACGTCGCCACCACTGCAAGCACATTCGTATCGATGATGGAGAGCGTATCGTCCCAAGAGTTGGTCACAAACAGCCGCGCGCCGTCGGGCGAGAGCGAGAAGCCGCGCGGGACACGGCCCACTGCGATGTTCCTAATCACGGCATAACTGGCTGCATCGAGCACCCGCACTTCTTCGCTCTGCTGGCAGAGCACATAGAGCCGCGCGCCATCGGGCGAAAGCAGAACTTCGAGTGGGGAAGCGTAATCTTCCCCATCGCCCGCGTTCGCGCGCACTGGTCGATCCACCGTCAGCCACAACGCAAATAGGACCAACACCACGGTGAGCACCGCCAGCCCCGCACCCAATCTTGTTCGCATGCTCATTTCGGTTCCTCCACCGTGAGCACGCGATCCACACTCAGCTTTTCCAGCGTCTGCTCGCGCCCGCTGGGCCAGCGCACTACCAGCTTGTCGATGGTTGTTACCGCGCCTAGTCCGAAATGCAAACGCCCGTCGTCCTGTGAAAGATAGCCTGATCCAGCCACGCGTTCCGCCGTGTGGCGCTTGCCTGACGCATCGACTTCAACCCGCGCGCCGATGCCGTCGTGATTGCTCTTTGTGCCCTTGAGCTTGATCGCGATCCAATGGCCGGTGCCGGTGGAGACGTTATGCAGCAGCGTTCCCTTGCCGCCCAGGTTCACGACAAACGCATCCACCTTGCCGTCGTTGTCGTAATCGGCAAAACACGCGCCGCGCGCTGTCGTGCGCTCGCTCAACACCGGACCCGCATCGCGCGACACATCGGCGAACTTATCGTTGCCGAGTCCGCGAAACAGCGTGTGCTCCTGCGGAATCAGGTGAATCAGCCCGCCGTGAAAGATGAGGATGTCGAGCTGCCCATCGTTGTCGAAGTCATAGACGCCGGTGCCCCAACTTACATATTGCGCATTCGCCTGCGAAACGCCGTTGGACGCGCCCAGGTCTTCAAAGCTGAGCTTGTCGGTATTACGCAGAAACCGGTTGTAGTGCCCATCGGTGACCCACAGGTCGAGCACTCCCCTGCCCTCGAAATCGGCGAACACCGGGCCCATCGACGAAGTGGATTCGCCATTCTGCCCGAAGGCTGTGCCCGTATCGTTGCCGATCTCTTCAAAGGTTCCATCGTGCTTGTTGTGGAAGAGAAAGTTTTCCGTGCGATCGTTGGCGACGTAGATATCGTCCCAGCCGTCGTTATCGAAATCCGCCGCCGTCACGCCCATGGTGCGGCCAACGTAAGCGCCAATGCCCGACTTATCGGTAACATCGGTAAACGTGCCGTCGCAATTGTTATGAAAAAGCTGATTGGTCTCGCCCTCATAATCCAGCGGCCCCGGATAATTTGTGGGCGCATAGAAGGCGCGATACTTGGGATCGAACTTGACGTAGCGGCCCACAAAAAGGTCCACGCAGCCGTCTTTGTCGTAGTCCAGCCAGGTGGAGCTGATGGCCCAGCCGTCCACTTTAATGCCGGCCTTCGCGGTCACATCGGTAAAGTGGCCGTTGCCGTCGTTGTGATAGAGAATCGTCTTGCCATATCCGGTGACCAGCAGATCTTCATAGCCGTCGTTGTCGTAGTCGGCCACCGTCACGGCCATTCCGTACATATCCGGATTGAGGCCGGCCTTCTCCGTTACGTCGGTAAAGCGACCGTTGCCGTCGTTGCGATAGAGATGATTGTGCGGCGGCGTTGCAGGCTTCTCCTTCAGCGGATACGGGTGCATGGAGTCATCGAGCGGCCGTCCGTTCACCACATAAAGAGACTCGAGACCGGAGTTGTTGTAGTCGAACCAGACACAGCCTGCGCCAGTGCCCTCGATCAGAGAGCCTAACTGCCGCGAACCAAAGCTGTGCGTAAAGTCGATGCCCGCTTGGTCGCTCGCGTCTTCAAACTTGATCACCACCTGCGGTGGGGCAGACGCCGCTTGCGCGACAGGCGCCTGCGGTGCAGAAATAGCCGGGGCCGGAGGAGTCTGCGCCGCTGCCACAGAGACGGCGCTGAATAAAAGAAAATAGCGATAATCCATCTCAGTTGCCTCCCGGCGATTTTTGCTGCGTCGCGACTGTAACATTCGCGCCGGAGAGATCGAACGGTGTCGTGGTGCGCAGCAGGACCGCCGGCACATGGTTCTCAGATGAGCGTTCAGGCCCGGTGTGGCAGCCCACGCAGATGCGTTGCTCGCCGCCGCGAATCCAGAACCATCCGTGTTCCTGGCGCAGGATTGCGCCCTTTGCATCTAGCAATGCAAAGCGAATCGGCGTGTCTGCCGGCGTCTTCACCAGGAAAGATCCATCGGCCTCAACCGGCGCTGTGCCTGTAACGACCATGCGCCTGGCAGCGTCCTGTGTCTCCAATCGAACCGACGCGGGCACGGCCTTGAGATCGCCCTCTCGCGATAGTCGCGCATCGAGCGCAAGCATGTTGGCGTAGCTCCAAGCGTGCAGCCCTGAGGGATGATGTTTGGGCCGAGTGCGCGGCGCAATCAGCACCGGCTCGACCAGATCTTCGCCGTTCTTCGCAAGCACGGTTTGCATCGCTGTCGCGCCTGGCTTCCACAACTTGAGCGTATAGTGCGTTCCGGCTGCTGCTCGCGCGCTCACCAGCCAATCGCCTGAGGCCATCTCGGCAATCGCGCCCGCATATTCGGCATGCGGGGCGACGATGGGCGCTTCGTGCGCCAGCGGCGAAGTAAACCGCGCCAACGAAGCACCGTGCGTGAAGACCACATCGCCCGACGCTAACTGCTTGCCGCCCCAGCGCGCACGGCCGTGATCGCAGCGGTACGATTCCACCCCGGAGCCGTCGGAGTACACCAGAAATAGCTCCGGCGTCGATCCGGAACCAAGGGGGAAGCCCGCTTCAAAGAGAATGCGCCCATCGAGCAACACATCCGCGGGAATCGCGCTGGCCCGCAGGTAAGAAAGCGGAAGCACCGTCGAACCCGCATCGGCGTTGATCGGCGCAACTGCCGAGGAAGTAGCCTTGCCCGCGGCTTCCAACTGAAAGCCGCTTTGCACGCGGCGCGCATAAACCAACTGGCCAGCGGGCAGATAGAACGGGCGAATGGTATCGCTGGTGCCCGCAATCAACCTGCGCAGAGTATGATCGGCCAGCGTCAGTTCCCATATCTGCCAGGGGTCGTTCGCGGCCTGCTTGCCCGCGAAGAGCACAGTCTTGCCGTCGAAGGAGACATTCGCATCAGCGGAGGCCGCAAAGCCGGAAACCAACGGCTCCGCGTTGCCCTCATGCACCAGCAGTAATTGCGCGCCCTTGGGAAACCGCTCTCTGCCGCGTAGCGCCGCCAGCGGCTCGTAGGCGGGCGCGGCAGTCACGATGATATCTGCGCCAATTCTTGCGCTCGGGCTCTGAGCCGCACTGGGGCCAAAACCGCACAACGGAAGCAGCAGCGCAATCGACGCGGCAGTCGCCAGCGTATGCCAACTTACACGCACCCTGTGCGCTCCGTTTCTGGGGAAGCGGAAGCGTCAGAGTACCGCGATCATCCACGGTATGTATCCATCCAAAGGATGAGATGCGAGAGAGGTGTGATCTCTATCACGTGTGTGAAATGAATACGAGGTCTTCGGACGAAATTACAGCGCCATGGGCGGCGGGCGGTAGCCGAACGCAGCATCGACAATCGCCGCAATGCCCAGCGTCGTCTCATCCTGAAATGGCCGCGCAACGATCTGCACACCGATGGGCAACCCCTCCGGCGAACTGCCCACGGGAACCACCGCCGCGGGCGCGGCCAGCGCGTTGAACCACTGCGTGGGTCGCACTGCGTCTAAATAGTCGATAGCCTGCCCCTCGACGATCCACCGGCGCTCACCGTGACGGAAGGCCGGAACGCTGGCCACTGGGCACAGCAGCACCGGATATTTACTCATCTCCGCGAGTGTCTTTGAGCGCAACAGGTCTAGCTCAGCCCACGCGTTCAATAAGTCTGTAGCCGTCAGCGGGGGCGGGCCCTCGGCGATGCCAAGAAACTCGCTGAAGATCGGACTGAGTCGATGCTCTTTTCCAGCGATAGCCGGCGCATAAAACATGGCTCCGCATTGCACAAAAAACTTGCTCCATAACTTCCGCAATAGCTCCAACGTGCTTGGCCGGAACGGTTCAACGCTGAATCCAGCGTCGCGCAATGCTGCCGCCGCAGCCTGCACCGCTGCACGCGTCTCCGGCGTGACGGGAATCAGTCCGTCATCCTCGAAAAATCCGATCGTGTTCATGCGCAACTCATTCAGGTCAGGCTCGCGCAACGCAATTGGCGGGCTGGCCGGATCGTGCGGATCTTGGCCGCTCAACATGCGAAACAGCAGCGCAACGTCGCCCATGGTACGCGCCATGGGCCCTATCGCGCCGAGTATTGAGAACGGCCCGACGCACGGCGGCAGATGGCCACGGCCGGGAATGCGTCCTGGTGTCGGCTTGAGCGAACAGATTCCGGTGAAGTGCGCGGGCACGCGCACCGACCCGCCGCTGTCGCTGCCCAATCCCGCCGCTGAAAGCCCCGCCGCAATGGCTGCCGACTCGCCGCCGCTCGACCCGCCTGGCGTGCATTCCAGATTCCACGGATTCCGTGTACGCCCGTGCAGAAGATTGTCCGTCTCATACGCCATCAGGAACTCCGGGCAATTCGTCGTGCCCAGAATCAACGCCCCCGCTGCGCGGAGACGCGCCACTGCCACCGCGTCATGTGCTGGGATTTCGCCCTCGTGCAGAAAACTGCCAATCTCGCACTTCAATCCCCGCGTCGCAATCGAAGACTTTACTGTGACCGGCAATCCGAACAACGGTCTGCGGGCACGCTGCCCCCTCCACGCATCGTGCTTCCGCGCACGCTCGCGAACACGCTCCGCATCGAAGTCCGCGAATACGTTCAACTCCGGATTGAGCCGCTCGATCTGGCGGATATGCGCCTCGGCCAGCTCGACAACCGAAATCTCACCCGAGCGCAAAAGCTCCAATTGCCGCACCGCCGGCGCTAGCACCACATTGTTCATGGGTGAACCGCCCCGGCTGCCGCGCAAGCGGCGTCTGCCCCACCGCAGGTGGTTGCGGGCGACGATGGCAGCAGACGGTAATCGAAACGATACGAGCGCACCGGATCGCCCGAATCGAAGCGGTCGTTCCAGTTCAACTGATAGTCCAACGCATCTTTGTCGTCGGGATAACCTTCGCTTTCCGGATAGGGATAGGCGCTCATGGCATGAAACGGCAATTGCGCCACGGTGAACGGCGATGCGTCCCACCAATCCATGTCTTTCACAAATCCGTTGGCGTAGAAAAAGTAGTCGCGCTTCCAGTGCGCGGGCAGTGCTGGGAGCTTCGTTGCGTCGAACTCCGCCGCAATCTCCTCGCCGCTGCCGAAGATGGCAAAGCGATCGTCAATGCCCTTCACCAGCGCGGTCACATCGCCCATGCGCGTGTAATTGCCGCGCTGATGCTGGAAGGGACCGGTCAAGCTCACGCGGTCATAGTCGTAGTCCAGATCGCCGGGGCTTGCGCCTTCAATCTGCTTGGGGTAACCGCGGAAATGCAGCGTAGCCAGCGCCAGCGGTAGCTCCGCTGTTTTTGCTTCCGCGCCGGCGCCTTTATCGATGAGCACCTGATCCCAATAAATCTCCAGGTTGGTGACCAGCCGAATCCGCCGCACTCCCGCGGGCAACTTACCAGTCAGGTCCACGACAATAGTTCGCTCCAGGCCCGCGGGGAAACCGACGTCGGCGGCGACGCGCTGCCATGAACCATCGGGCAACTGTGCTTCCACATAAGGAGAAATGGGCTTCACGCCCGCCTGCCACGCGGCGTACAGCGAGGTCGCGCTGAAGTAGTTTACGTAGCCCGTCATCAGCAGCCGAAGCCGGGACTGCGCTTCCAGCGGTCCCAAATCGAGTGTAAGGTCGTGGAGAGTGGCAAAGCCATCGTAAGGCAACGGCGTGAATCCACTGGCAAATTGATGATCGCGCCTGCTCAACTGATCGAGCACATCGCGTCCCTCGCCATCCCACGCGCCCACCGGCAGCCGCGCGCCTGCCGAGGCCACCACGCGCCCCGAGGCAAACGGCGGATCGTCAAGGAAGCGCTCGTCGGGATTCACCTCCACATTTTCCGGATGATCCACCGCAAGCAACCGCAATTGGTCAATGTAATTGACCTCTTCCATCGGCTCCATGAAGCGCAGGCTCAGCTTGCCATTCACGAGAGCAACCTGCGATCCATCTATCTTGATCCACTCGCCGGGGTTGGGCGTATTGCGCCGCGTTGGCGTAAACCAATGACCCACCACGCCCGCGCCAATCACGTCTGTGACTAACTTGTACTTATGCCCGTCCCATGCGAAGAGCACGGGACACGAGCTACCGCGGCGATCGGCTTCTTTCATCGCAATCACAGGCTGGTGGGGCAGATCGATCTCATCCTGCAACACTCCTGTAGGCCACAGAATGCGCAGCAGGTCAATGCCCTCCGCATCGCCGAGCCCGACCAGAATCTGCGGCGGCGCCTGCGTTTGATAGCCCGAGGCACCGGCCAGCTCCCACTTCTGCCAGTGCCCGTTGGCGAACACCTCAACCTTCGCGCCCAGCGCGGTCTTGTTGTCGGCAAAGCCCGTCAGATCGAGCCGCACAAAGTGATTCTTGTTCGCGCCCACGTTGCGCAGCAGCACCGGCGGCGCATTCAACTGCGTCACAATAAGGTCAGCCGCACCGTCCCCATCCACATCGGCGGCAATGAGTCCGCGTGGATCGCGCAGATGCAGCGATTCTAGTCCGAGACGAGAAGACACATCCTCAAAGCTGCCATCGCCGCGATTGCGGAAGACTCGCACTTGCGGCCCTGCCTTGGTCTCCACAATTGCCGCCAGATCGATCCATCCATCGTTATCAATATCGATGGGGGAGAGGCCCCATCCGCGCACTGCGTCCTTGAGAGGCAGTTCCGCGCGCTCAAACCGCCGGCCCACATGGTTCGGCCCCTCGACGTTGCGCCATAGCGTCAGTCCCGGCGGGCCGTCGTGCGTAACGGCAATATCCATCCAGCCATCCTCGTTGTAATCAAGCACAGCGATGCCCACAGTAGGCGCCAGTTTCTCGTTCTCATAAAGCGGCTGAGTCGGATACTTTCCTTCGCGCGGATTCACATAAATCAACGGCGCTGGGCCATCGCCGGTCACCGCCAGGTCCACGGCACGATCGTTGTTGAAATCCGTAAGAATGGCCGATGAAGTCTTGCCGCTGCCGCCCAGTCCGGTTGGTTCAGTCCACTCGGTAAAGGTCTTGTTCCCGTTGTTGCGCCACAAAACGTTCGGCGTATCGCTGGATTTCAGTGGCGCGCCCGTCAACAGCAAATCGAGATCGCCATCGTGATCGTAGTCCACAAACGTAATTCCGGAAGGCCGATTGTGCGGCGCAAGCCCAGCCTCGGCAGTCACATCCTGGAACTTTCCGTGGCCCAGGTTGCGAAACAACAGCACCGCGTCGTCCAGTGCAACGGCCAGATCGTTCAATCCATCGCCGTCGTAGTCGCCCACCGCGCAGGCCACGGCGTGTCCTTGGGCCTTCAGTCCTATTCCCGCGGCATCGAGATCGACGAACTGCCCGTTTCCTTCGTTGAAAAGCACGCGAATTGCCTGTGGACCGCTCTGCATCAAAACCAGATCCATCGCTCCATCGCCCGTCACGTCCATCATGCAAGCGCCGCCCGTCGTCGTGAACACACTGCCGGGTGCCCCAGGTCTCGCCTTTGAGACCTGGGAGCCATTTCCAAGAATCGGCGTCGCCACCAGCCGCACCGGAATCATTGCCCTTCTACCAGCCTCGTGCTCCTCCACCGGCATAACCGTCGAGTAGCGCCCCTGCTCTCCGTAGGCCAGCCCAATGGGCGCCCCGATCTTGCTGCTGGTCAGGTGCTGAAAGCGCTTGAAGTGAACTCGCGCATCGTCAACATGACCGGACCGCTGCAACGCCCGCGCCAGTGCAAACTCTGCCGAAGCATGGTGCGGATCGATCTCCAGCACCTTCTGCAAAATAACAATGGCCTTGTCGAATTCCTTCAAATCCTGATAGCAAACGCCCTCGAAGTAATAGGAATCCGCATCTTGTGGGTCGCTCCTTACCGCTTGCTGAAAGCTGGCCAGCGCCGGCTCCAGTTCATTGCCCGCGTGCTCGGCAAGGCCCAGGTTGTACCAAGCCTGAGCATTGTTCGGGTCCAGAGCGAGGGCAGCACGAAGTGCCTTCTCGGCCTCGTCCAGCTTTTGCAGAGTCAGCAGCGCAATGCCCTCATTGACTGCGGCCTGCGCCAGCTTTGGATCCTTCTTGAACGCCGCGGCAAAGCTCTCTTCCGCACGATCGGTGAACTGCTGGCCCATTTGCGCCACGCCGCGATTGTTCAGCCGCACGGCTTCGGCGTCAAAGCGCGTCTGCGCTCCAGTCGCTATCGCGACCGCGGCAAAAAATGCGAGGGCCAAGGCCCCGGTCATCCTCATGGATCTCTTCCTATCGCGGCTTGAACTGTCTAAGGTGCCACGCCGCACAACCATTTCAGTGTATGCGAGCAGCCGCTCGACCCGCATCGATAGGAAGTCTGCGATTTCAACCTCGTCCGCGTCCGTATCGTCTGCCAATTTATACTTCTCCTGTGATCCCGTTCCTGGAGAACCTCGATTGGCGCGGCTTTCTGGCTCGTCCGGAGTTGCCGCCGCCTCGGCCGGAAGCACTCAATGCATTGCGCCGCGAGCCGATCCTCATCACCGGCGCGGGCGGGTCCATTGGCTCCGCGCTAGCGCTGCGGCTAGGGGCGCTGCGGGCGCCGCTGGTTCTTCTGGAGACTTCAGAGAGCAACCTGTACGCGCTTGAGCGGGATTGGGCCGCGGCGTTGGCGACGAATGCTTGCTCTACAAACCTCATGACGTCCATCCTCGGCATTGTGGCCGACGTGACACTGCTTCAGGAGATCTTTGCAACACATGCCCCTCGTATTGTCTTCCACGCCGCTGCCTTCAAGCATGTTCCGCTGATGGAGGAGCAGTTGCTCGCCGCCATCGCCAACAATATCTTCGCGACGGAGACCCTCGTGAAGGTGGCCACAGTACACGGCGCGCGCGTGATCCTGCTCTCCACCGACAAGGCTGTTGAACCGGCCTCGGTGATGGGCGCCACCAAGCGGGTCGCAGAGCAGATCGTTTTGGCCGCGGGCGGAACGGTTCTACGCCTCGGCAACGTACTTGGCTCGCGTGACAGCGTGGCGGAAATCTTTGCCCGCCAGATCGCCCAGGGCGGACCGGTCACGGTGAACGATCCGGCGGCGCGGCGCTACTTTCTTACTCTCGACGAAGCGGCCAACCTGCTGCTCGGGGCCACCGTGCTTGCAGAACCGTCTGCCTTGCTGGCTCCTGTACTGCCGGCAACGCACTTTATCGCCGACCTGGCGCACTTCATGGCGCGCGAGCTTGCGCCGGAGCGTAACATCGCTGTCGAATTCACGGAGCCACGCCCCGGCGACAAGGAGGCCGAACTCCTGTGGAAGGCCAGCGACCATTCGTGTCCTGCCGGCGTGGATGGAATGGTCCTGGTTAAAGTGGCTGGGCCTGCCGAGGCGGAACTCAATGGTCAACTCGCCAGCCTGCGCGCGGCCCTCGATACCCGCGATCAATGCGCCGCGCTCGCTGAGCTGCGCGCCATGGTCCCCGATTACACGCCAAGCCAGACTGTACTGGCGGCCGCGCGGCGGCAGAACGATAGGTGTACGCATGGATGAAGGCGCCAGAAACAGGCGGCGCATCGGCGTCGTTACCACTTCGCGCGCCGACTACAGCCATCTCTACTGGCCCCTGCGCGAGCTGGCCGCTCACCCCGGTGTCGAGCTCGGGGTCTTTGCGCTGGGCGCGCACCTGTCACCGGAGTTCGGCAACACTCTGAACGAAATCGAGCGCGACGGCTTTCCCATTCGAGCGCGCATCGAGTGCCTGCTCAGCTCCGATACCGATACCGGCATGGCCAAGACCATCGGCATAGCCATCCTCGGCCTGGCCGACGCACTCACGGACTGGCGGCCGGATCTGCTGCTGCTCATCGCGGACCGCTATGAGATGCTGGCGCCCGCCTCGGTTGCGCTTGCGCTCAGGATTCCCATTGCCCACATTGAGGGCGGAGAGATCAGCCAGGGCGCCATCGACGATCAGGTGCGCAACGCGCTTACCAAGCTGGCGGCCATCCACTTCACGTCGACCCCAACCGCCCGACGCCGCGTCATTGCTATGGGCGAGGAGCCCTGGCGCGTAACCCACGCCGGCGCGCCTTCGCTTGACCACATGAGCCGGTCGGAACTCTTCCCTCGGCCCGCTCTCGAGGCTCGCCTCGGACTCATCCTTCAGGCTCCAACCATCCTGGCAGCCTGGCATCCGGTCACTATTCTCAAGGACACCAACGCAGAAGCCGATGCCTTGTTCGCCGCGCTCGCTCAGGCTCCCGGCCAGCTCCTCTTCGTCTACCCCAACGCCGACGCCGGGAGTTACGCGCTGATCGAACGGACGAAAGCGCTGGCGGCATCGCGCCCGTACACCCGCATCTTCGTCAACCTTGACCCCATCACTTATTGGAGCCTGCTCGGCCAGGTGGACGCGATGATCGGCAACTCATCCGGCGGCATCATGGAAGCGGCCTCCTTCGCGCTGCCCACGGTGAACGTCGGCATCCGTCAGCAGGGGCGCGAGCGTGGACGCAATGTGATCGACGCGCCGGCAGAAACCGCGGCAATTGTCTCCGCGCTTAACCAGGCCCTCAGTCCTGAATTCCGAAAAAAGCTGCGCGGCATGGAAAATCCCTACGGCAACGGAACTGCCGCCGAGACCATCGCGCGCGTGCTCACCACCATTCCTCTCGACGGCCTGCTCATCAAACAGCCAACGCCGCTGCCGGAAGAAACTGAGAAAGCCGTTGAGCGATAAGCCGGGTTTGCCACAAGAGCCGGGCGCCCCATCCATGCGCCTTATTTCTGGCGCATGGGTGGGAGACCACAAATCCAAACCAGATGCCCCAGAGCCGGGTGCCCCAGGTCTCGATTTTGAGACCCGGGAAACCTCGAAAGCCGATCACCCTGTCATACCACTCTCCGCCCCCGACATCACTCAGGCCGAGATCGATGCCGTCACGGCCGTCCTGGGCACGCCCTATCTGAGCCTGGGCCCCGAACTGGCCGCGTTTGAAGCCGCGCTCGCTCAGTACCATGCCGTGCCCCACGCCATGGTCGTCAGCTCCGGCACTGCCGGGCTGCATCTGGCTCTGCTCACCTTGGGCACCGGGGAAGGCGACGAGGTCATCGTGCCCTCGTTCGCGTTTGTCGCCGTGGCCAACGTAGTCCTGCAGGTTCGCGCCAGGCCGGTCTTCGCGGAGATCGATCCCGTCACCCTCAACCTCGATCCAACAGCCGTCGAGCGCGCCGTCACGCCGCGCACCCGCGCCATACTCGTCGTTCACACCTTCGGCGTTCCCGCCGAGATGGATGCGCTCCGAACCATCGCCAGCCAGCACAAATTGTTCCTAATTGAAGACGCCTGCGAGGCTATCGGCGCGGAGTTCGGCACACCACCTAATGCCCGTCGTGTTGGCAGCTTCGGCGACCTCGCTATCCTCGGCTTTTATCCCAACAAGCAAATTACCACGGGCGAAGGTGGCGCCGTGCTGGCCCACAATTCCGCCCACGCCACCCGCCTGCGAAGCCTGCGCAATCAAGGCAGGGAATCTACGGGCGATTGGCTCGATCATGCCGAACCGGGCTACAACTACCGTCTCTCTGAACTCGCCTGCGCTCTGGGCCGGGTGCAATTGAGCCGCATCGCGGAGATGCTGGCCTTGCGCCGAACCGCCGCCGAGCGATACGACGCGCTGCTGAGCGCAATCCATGTCCCAGGTCTCGAACTCCCGCCGCTCACTCTGCCCAATCGCACCATCAGTTGGTTCGTTTATGTCGTCCGCCTGCCGGAAGCTGTCGATCGCGACCGCATTCAAGCGACCCTCGCCCGCCGGGGCATCGCCACCGGACGCTACTTTGCCCCCATCCATCTGCAACCCGCGTGGCGCGCGCATCCCAGCGCCGGCGCGGTCTCGCTGCCGCTCACTGAATCCATCTCGCGGCGCACGCTTGCTCTGCCCTTCTTTAACCGCATCATGGCCAGCCAGCAAGAGAAAGTCGCCAGCGCACTCGGGGACGCCATCCGCTCTATAGTCTAGGAACTTGTTGAAAAACTCTGTCATTGTGTCAGAGCACGACTTCAGTCGTGCCGTAAATGCCGCAGAATCAGCGCGGGCCTTGACCCCTGAGAACCGAGGCTCAGCTTCGAGTTACTTTTTAAGCAGGTTTCCAACCTGGATATCTCACAGGCGGATTGTCGATTTGAGTGAGTCTGTGTAGAAGAAATAGGTGGAAAGGCCGTCTTTTCTGTGTCATAACTACGTTGTCGAAGCGTGGTTCTGGCTGCGGAAAGGGC
>Ga0182024_10003045_pt1 | contig 40619 bp, 26 predicted proteins | sample P32metaG_FD_120480 | JGI IMG/M metagenome (GOLD analysis project Ga0182024, IMG submission 120480) | Permafrost microbial communities from Stordalen Mire, Sweden - P3-2 metaG (Illumina Assembly) | ecosystem: Environmental > Terrestrial > Soil > Wetlands > Permafrost | place: Sweden: Stordalen...
AGCGCCCCCAGCAGCAGCGCCAGCGCCCCGGCGACAAACCATTGACCGATCGACAGCGTGGTGACCAAAAACGCCGCCGTGCACACGGCCGCCACGCCGGCGGATAAGCCGTCCATGTTGTCGAGGAAATTGAATGCGTTGGTGATGGCGGTGATCCAGAGGATCGTCAGGATCGCCGGGAAAACGCTGCCCAAAGCCGTCAGCACGCGAAGCTCTTTGACGCACAGCACCAGCACCGTCACCGTGCCGAGTTGGACAAAGAGCTTCGGAAATGGCTTCATCGCTTTCCGATCATCAAACAGCCCCATGATGTGCATCACGAGCGCTGCCAGGATCATCCCCAGCGCCATCGGCGTGCGCTCCTGCATCCCGGACCAATATTGATCCAAGTGCGGAACCCGCGCTTCCAGCGATCCCGGCGGCCTGCCGAACGTGATCACCAAAAGCCCGATGAGCATCGGCAGCACAAACGCCCAGAAGATCGCGATGCCGCCGCCCAGTGGCTTGGGGTTGGCATGAATTTTCCGCCCGCCGGGCTTATCGACGAATCCGATCCGCGGCGAGATGCGTTTCATCGCCGCGGTAAGAACCCAGGCGATGACGAAACTGAGCGCCCCCAGCGCAAGCACGCCCCACACCGCCCCCGGCTGCTGTGATAGGGTGGGTGCGGAGTCGCCAACGGCGGATGTCAAAAGAATCGTGGACAGTGCCTCACCCGCCGATGGTTCAACCCTTATCCCGCCCGATCCAACTCCGTAACGCGATACGACAGCGTGGATTGTATCCGATCGGGCGGGGACATGCCGTAAAATGATACGGGGTCAACCAAGGGTGCCTTGGCACTCAACAAAATCGGGATCAGATGATGCTACGCCTCGATTATGCAACCCCGGACGCAAATCCACGGAAGCGCCCCTTGAGCCACGAATCCGCCGTCGCATCGCTGAATATGGCGATGTTGCTCATCAGCATTCTGATGATGTCTCACGTTCAGGGCATGGCTCACGACACGGAGTTGGTGTTTTACATGAAGGTGGGAATCGCGCTGCTCGTGGTGCAGTCGCTTGTAGCCCTCATCTCGTGGATTGCATTCCCAGCGACACGCTATTTGGCGTGCTCCTCATTGCTGATGGCGGCCTGCAACCTCTTCTACGCCACGCACCGGTGAGCGCAGACCACACCCGCCTGCAAATGATCGTGGCATTTCGCCGCGAGGCAGGAAGCGCAAAATGAGAAGTCAGCTTAACCGCTACGGCAGCTTCGACTTCAGATGATCGATCTGAACCTGCAGCTCCTGAAGCTGGCGGTTCAGAACGCGTTTGTCGGCGTTATTTCGGACATGCTCGACACGCCGACGAATTGAACGGGCTTCCATTTCCAAGCGTTCAATAGCCGCAATCGTGTCTGCTTCGGGATTGTAAACCTGACTCATCGTGACGCCCTCCAAGGCATCTCACCTAACTACACCACCGATAATTATATACGGCAAAGGTCAGGTCAACAATTGAAAAACGAACTCGCGCAGGAAGCAGCCAAATCGCGAGACCACTAATCCGAAGCCCATGAAAGCCAGCCCGGTTCGGATCCATGCCAGCAGGGTGCGCTCAGCGGCCATCACCACGCGCGGATCATAGTTATCGTTGTTGGTCGCGGCTTGGGACGCCTGTGGTTGGTCGGTTATCGGCATTCGCTCGTGCGGCTCCTGGCCAGGGAATCGTTCATCGAACGATGTCCGGGGAAGCATAGTGCAGGGCGGTTGAGCCGACTACGTTGTAGTCGATTTATGCCGACGACGGCGCTGCAACCTGATGCGCCGTCGTCTCAATCCCGCGGGGCCGACAACTGAACCGGATTCGACGAGGGTTCCAGCACCCTTGGTTCCAGCACCCTTAACGACGACTCGCCAGCGACGACATCAGCGTACGTGCTGCTGGCGATTGCCGAAGCGGCCCAGGATGTTTTGCCGGTGACGTCGACCAAGCCGACGGCATCGATCTCGTTCCAGCCGGCGATCTTGGGAGAATCGAGATAGATGCGGATTCGTTTGACATCAAAATCAGGATGCCGCGGAATCACGGAAATCCGCGCACGGCCACGATGATGCAAGTTTGCCGGCCAAATCGCGATATCAGTACCATTCGACAGCCGATAATCGGTCTCTTCCGCCATCGTTTCGCGCCAGCGGGATTATTATGGGAAATCCTCGGAAGCCGTTGAGCGATGCGGGCAGGACGTGATAGGTTAGCGGGTACGCGGAACATGCCCGGCGCCACTGGCCACGGTGGGCCGACGGTTTGCCGGCGAAGGATTGTTTCGCGTTTACTCGCCCGAAAGCTGTTGTATGCCGCGCAAAGTTTGTTCGAAGGTGCATCCCACGCATCCGTGGTCTGGTCCCCTGGTTGAAGCGTTCGAGCGACGGCAATTGCTGTCGGCGAGCATTATCGACGTGATGGTGCTTTACACGCCGGAGGCGGCATTTGATGCCGGCGGCAGCCTGGCGATTCATTCCCAGATCAACCGAGCCGTCGCCGACACCAACATGGCGCTGGCCAATAGCCAGGTGAACGCGAGCTTGCGGCTGGTTTATGCCGGCAGCGTGAATTACTCTGAAAGCGGCGCCGTCAGCACCGATCTGCTGAATCTTCAGCAAGGCGTCGCCGGGTTGAGCGGCGTGGGGTCATCGCGAACGAAGTACGGCGCGGATCTGGTTTCGCTTTGGGTGGGCGCAGAGGCCGGCAGTGAGGCCGGACAGGCGTTTCAGCCAGATAGCTCATCGAATGCCCTGGCGGCGTATGGGTTCAACGTCGTCGAAGAGCAATACGCCACCGACAACTTCACTTTCGCGCACGAGATTGGCCACAACCTCGGTGCCGGCCATGACGCGAGCGACCCGACGCCGCGAACGATCCCATATGCGTATGGCAAGACTTTCACGCTCGGCAATTACAACGTCGGCGACATCATGTCCAACGACGGCGTCGAGCGCATCCCCTACTACTCCAACCCGAACGTCAGCTACCAGGGCGTGCCGACCGGCAATCCGGACAACTCGGCGCATCCGGCCGACAATGCCCGGGCGATGAATCAATTCGCGCCGATCGTCGCGGCGTACGAAAAGGGGATGGTTTACGACCAGACGGCGCCCGGCGGCGCGATCGACCAGGTGAGCATCGGCACCATCACCCGGACGATGACGGTGAAAGTCGAATACGAGGACGACACGGCGATTTCCATCGCAACCCTCGGTACCGGCGATATCGTGGTCAGCGGTCCCAACGGCTTTAAGCAGACGGCGACGCTCACCGGCGTTGACGTGAAGAGCGACGGCCCGCAACGCGTCGCCACCTACACGGCGAATATCGCGGGTTATAGCCTTGACCCGAATCAGTACAGCTTTGCGCTGCCGGCGAATCAGATTCGCGGCATTTATGGCCTCGGCAATGTCGCCAGCACACTGGGCGCGCCGGGCACGCTGTTTCCGAATCGCGCCGGTTTTCGCCTGGCGACGGCGGCAGACGCGGGGACGATCGACAACACCAATGTCAAATTCACCAACTGGCTCGATGCGATCGATCCGACTGCGTTCTATCGCTTCACCATCGCCACGCCGCAGCTATTCACATCGAAGCTGAGCAATCTCACGGGGGACGTGGATGAGTTGCTCGTGCAGGATCGCAATCAGGACGGAATCGTGCAGGCGTCGGAAATTCTGAGTTATCCAAAGCGATCCGGCACGACGCCGGAGACGATCACGCAGACGTTGCAGCCGGGCACTTATCTGCTGTGGGTTGCGCCGCCAACTCTCGGCGTGAATTCTTCATACACCCTGACCATGAGCAGCGCGCCACTGCCGGCCAGCATTACCGGCGTGGTTTACAGCGACTGGAACAACAGCGGCGCTCGCGACAAAGGCGAAGCCGGGTTGCAGGGATGGCGCGTTTTCATTGACGCCAATCACGACGGCATCTGGGAATCGAGCGAGGATTCGACGCTCACTGACGCGTGGGGCAACTTCACCTTTAATAACCTGGCGCCGGGCAGCTACAGCATTCTTGTCGTCCCGCAAAGCGGCTATCGACCGACGGCGCCAAAGTCAGGTGGAGTCATTGTCGTTTTGAGTAGCGCACAAAAGTTGTCCGGAGTCACTTTTGGTGAGATTCGCATCTGACGTCGACGGCTATGATTGCCGTGATGACAGGCATGGCTTCTTCTGACGTGCAGGCGTTTGTCGCCCTCGGCTCGAACTTGGGCGATCGCGAAGAGAACATCCGATTGGCCGTCGATGCCCTCCGCGACAGCGACGGCATAACAGTTCGCCGGCAATCGAGTCTGCTGGAGAATCCAGCCGTCGGCGGGCCGCCCGATTCGCCCCCGTTTTTGAATGCTGTCGCCGAGGTTCGCACCACGCTGCCCGCACACGAATTGCTCGATCGCTTGTTAGACATTGAACGCCAGCTAGGCCGCGTTAGAAACCAGAAATGGGAGCCGCGCCTCATCGACTTGGATCTGGTGCTCTACAGCGATCAAATCATCGACCGCCCACAACTCACCGTCCCGCACCCACTCTTGCATGAGCGCGATTTCGTATTGCGCCCGCTGGCGGAAATCGCCCCGCAGGTCGTGCACCCGCGCCTGCAAATGACCGCCAGGGAGATGCTGCATCGCCTGGCCGGAGTCGACTAAGCTTTGGCGGCGATTTTTCAATCGAGCGATTCCGCCGTGACGCGCTTGCGGCCCGTGACAAGCGACTCGCACCCTCTGGAATCGCGCCTCTTGTTCCTATTGCTTTAATAAAAATGCAATAGCTTAATTGCGCCCATGTCACGCATGTCACGGGGCACAATGGCTGTGCAGCTTACCATCGCGGTGCGCTTGATTAACCTCTATCCTCGCGAAATCTGATTACATCGCTTTCGGGTCGCGGATGTGCACCCAGGTATGCACGTGTGGCGCGCCGCGGAAGTACCAGACCATGCTGGGGCCTTCGATCTGCCAGAGATCCCAGACGCCGTCGTTGCCGATGTCTTCGTTGCTGTAGAACGTCATGTGAAGCTTGTCGATACCGGCTTCCTCGACGAGCTTCATCGCCTTAGTCGCATCCGTTTTGCGGAACGGAGCGAGCACGTCGTGCATGACTTCCATTGCCAGTTTCTTCTGGTCAGCGGATAGCTCTGAAAGTGGGATTCCCTTGAGCTTCTTTTCATCACCGGCCAGGGCGACGGTGTCGGTGCCTTTCTCCGATCGGGGGTCATCGCGGAGCGCGATTTTGCGCTGCTTGCCGTCGAGGGCCTGGAAGACCTGATTGGCGCGCTGGGCCTGATACCAATATGCGTTGTCGGGGTGGGTAGCCGTCTCGTTGAAGCCATGGGCGGCGTGGCCGTAGAAGATGGGCCCGCCGAAGGCTTCGCCCTCGACGCTATTTCCGTCACAGCGGCGCGTGACGTGGCGGCCCGTGAAAACGAATTCGAATTTCGAGCTGTCAGCCGGCCCGGGCTGGCCGAACAGCGCGACGGCGCAGCCGTCGAATCCGCCGCCGTTTTCGACGGTGTTGTCATGCGTCACCTGGTCGACGACGCGCTTGGCGTATTCCTCGCTGTGCATGCCGACGAAGATTTGCTTGATCAGATCGCGCTGATCGGGATTGAACACCGCGCTGATCGGCTGCTTGATGATGTGCCAGTTGTTGTCCACCTGTGACCGCAGCGGATCGTTGAACGGGAAGCAGATCGTCTTGCGCTGCTGGTCATTGAGCGATTTGTAAAGCTGCTGCACGAGCGTTTCCGACTGGCCGCTCATATCGGCGGCCGAGGCCGGATTTGGCATCGCCAGCAGTCCCGTTGATGCCGCCGATGCCGCGGCAATGCCGCCGACGGCCTGCTTGAGAAAATGGCGACGCGTGGTGCTGGCAATATCCGTAATCGAGATGATGCGCGGTTCAGACATGGAATCCTCCGGTGAAGGCGAGCAGTCTACCGTCGATGTCCTATTCAACAGAAGTGAAAAGTATCGTTAATTTCAGACGACTACTCACATTGATGCAACACCGGCCCAGCACTATCGTTGACGCTTCCATGCAAACAAAACGCCTACACCACGCGCTAACGCTCTCAACCATTCTGGCCGCCGCGACGTTGTTCTCGCCGGCTCTATGGGCTCAGGAAGACTTCGGCAATGTTGATCCGGGACAAGTTCCCGCGCTCAAACCGGCGAGTGATGCCGGCGAAAAAGCGATCGCGAAGATGCAGATTCCCAAGGGGCTGCACGTCGATCTGTGGGCTGCGGAACCCATGCTCTCCAACCCCGTCGCGCTCAATTTCGACAACCAGGGGCGGTGTTATCTGGTTGAAACCTGGCGCATGGAGCATGGCGTGATCGACATGCGCAATTTCGCCGATTGGCTTGCCGATGACCTGGCATGCAAGACTGTCGAGGATCGCAACGCGCTGGTTCGTCGAAAAATGGGGCCCAATGCGAGGACGTTTTCAAAGTTTCCCGATGTGGTGCGGCAGCTCACCGATACAACCGGAGCCGGCAAGGCTGACAAGAGCACCGTCTTTGCCGAGTTCCATGACATGGCCGATGGCATCGCCGCCGGCGTTGTCGCGCGCAAGGGAAATGTTTACGTCACGTGCATTCCCAATCTCTGGCTGCTGCAAGACACCAAAAACACCGGCGCCGCCGATGTGAAAAAGAGCCTCAGCTACGGCTATGGCATCCGCTTCAATTACATCGGCCACGACCTGCACGGTCCGCGTTTTGGGCCCGATGGCAAGCTCTATTTCACCATCGGTGATCGCGCCGTGAACATCGAAAAGAGTGTCGATGGGTCCAAAGTAAAGAACCTGGAATCAGGCTCGGTCTTCCGCTGCAACGCCGACGGATCGGGCCTGGAAATCTTCGCGACGGGGCTTCGAAATCCGCAATCGCTGGCGTTCGACAACTACGGCAATCTCTTCAGCGGCGACAACAACCCCGACTACGGCGACCCCGCCCGCTGGGTCTACATCGTCGAGGGCGGCGATTCCGGTTGGCGCGTCGGATATCAATGGGATCACAACCCGATCGGCGGCGGGCCGTGGATGAATGAGCACCTCTGGCAGGTGCAGAAGAATTCAACCGCCGCTTACCTGATCCCGCCCGTGGCCGACATGGGCGCCGGGCCGAGCGGCGTGGCGTATTACCCCGGCACCGGGTTTTCGCACGACTACGACCGTCACTTCTTCGAATGCGATTTCCGCGGCGGATTCACGGGCAGCGGAATTCATACCTTCACCATGGAACCGGATGGAGCCGGCTTCAAAATGGCCGGGCTGCACAACTTCGTCTGGAATACGCTTGCTACCGATGTTGTCTTCGGCCCGCAAGGCGGCATGTATCTGACCGATTGGGTCGAGGGTTGGAAAGTCAGCGGCGTGGGCCGCATCTATCACATCACCGATCCGGAGCAGATGAAGGATCCGATCGTCAAGGAAGTTCAGACGCTGCTGGCCGAGGGTTTTGAGAAACGCCCCGCGGATGAGCTGATCAAGCTCCTGGCCCATCGCGATCAGCGCATTCGGCTCGAAGCGCAATATGAACTGGCCGACCGCGGTGAAGCATCCGTTACCGCACTGCAACAAGTGGCGCAAGCTCACGAATCGCAGCTGGCCAGCATTCACGCGATGTGGGCCCTCGGCGAGATCGCCGTGAAATTCCCCGAGGCGCTCGACTCGCTGCTGCCGCTCCTTACGGACAGAGATGCCGAGATTCGCGCCCAGGCCGCTCGAGTTCTCGGCGATCACAAAATCGCGGCGGCGTATGACCCGTTCATCACGCTCCTCACTGACGAAAATCTCCGCGTTCGATACTTCGCGACGATGGGCCTGTCGAAGCTGGGTCGATCCGAGGCCCTCGAACCCGTGCTGGAAATGATCCGCCAGAATGGCGATCAGGACGTGTATCTGCGTCACGCCGGCGTGATGTCGCTCGTATCGCTCAATGATTGGAGCGCGATCAAGAAGGCTTCGAAGGATCCATCGCGCTCGGTGCGGCTCGTGTCGCTTCTGGCAATGCGCCGGATGGCCAAGCCCCAAATCGCGATGTTCCTGCATGATTCCGAACCGCAGCTGGTGCTGGAAGCTGCTCGCGCGATCAACGATCTTCCGATCACCGAGGCCCTCCCTGAACTGGCGTCGCTCGTGCAGAACGTCACGCTGCCCGATTACGTGATGATTCGCGCGGTGAACGCCAACTATCGCATCGGCACGGCCGACGCTGCCAAGGCGCTTGCTGCATTCGCGGCCAATTCCGCCGCACCGCGTAAATGGCGCGTGGCGGCACTGGAGGATCTGGCCGACTGGCAGACGCCGGGCGCGCGCGACAAGGTGACTAACTTAGTCCGTCCCCTTTCTGATCGCGATGGCACTATCGCCCGCGATGCGGCGGGTCCAGTGCTCGCATCCGTCCTGCACGATTCGCCCAACTCGGTCATCGTCGCGGGTCTGAAGGTGATCAAAAATCTCAACGTTCACGATTCAACAGTTCTCATGCAGCTCGCGACGGATCAGAAGCTCTCGGCCGACGTTCGAGCTAACGCAATCACAACGATGGCGTCGCAAAACGATCCGAAGCTCGCGGAGATCATCGACCTTGGCATGGGCGATCGCGATGAGCGCGTTCGTGCCGCCGCGATTGAAGCGATGGCGAAACTGCCCGTCGGCGTGTCGCGATTGACGAAGCTCACCGGCGTCGGTGGCGTGCTCGAGCAGCAGGCGGTTTACGCCGCCCTTGGCGCCGCTCCCGGAAAAACCGCCGACGATGCGCTGGCCGGTGCGATGGACAAGCTGCTGGCTCACGACATTCGACCGGAGCTGGAGCTGGATGTACTCGACGCAGCTTCGAAGCGGCAGGAGCCGAGCGTGCAGGAGAAGGTTCAGAAGTATCAGCAGTCGCTGACCTCGGCGTCCGACAACCTGGCGGAATATCTCCCCACCCTGGTCGGCGGAAACGCCGCCGCCGGCGACAAAATCTTCCACAATCGCACCGATCTCTCATGTGTTCGCTGCCACACGATCCACGGCTCGGGCGGAATCGTCGGCCCCGTCCTCGACGGCATCGGCGCGCGCAAAGATCGCCGATATATCCTCGAATCAATCGTCTACCCCAACGCCCAGATCGCCCCGGGGTTTGAGACGGTCATCCTGAAGCTGAAGGATGGCCGCAACGTGATTGCCGTCGTGAAGAAAGAGAGCGACACCGAGCTGGATCTGATCGACGCCGACAGCCATGAGATCAAGGTGATGAAAGCCGACATCGTGAGCCGCCAGAAAGGCCAATCGGCGATGCCGGAGGGGCTGGTGAAGCTGCTGAGCAAACATGATCTGCGCGATCTGGTGCAGTATCTGGCGGAGCTAAAGAGCTGAGTTGCGAGGTGTATCAGGTGGAGCAAAACCACGAAGCGGTTGGCCTCAGAATGTTTCAATTACCAATCACCGTTGCTCCCCGAACCGCGTCACCGTTTGGTCCTTGCACGACCGGGTTACCAGAGAAATCTCTGTGATTCGGATCGACAGGCATGGTGCGAACGACGTAGTAGTAATAGCCCGCCGTGCCAACCAAGCCCAGTATCGCTGCTAACGCCACGGCCCGATAAACCCGGCTTGTGACCGACCGCGCTTTCGCCAGTGACACATCAGCCGGATTGCCTGCGTCCTCGGACATTGCTCGTCCTCCAATACGGCGACGACATGTACTCGCATCGGATCACTTTGATTCAACCGGCTGGGTCGAAGACGCAGGCTTTGTCGCTGGCCCATTCTTGTTGAACAGCGCCTCCGCCTCCTGGCGGACGACTTGGCAGAGGATCCAGTCGGAGGAGCCAAAGCCGTATTCGCGGGCGCTGGGCAGATCGGCCATGTCTTGCCTCGCCCGGTCCAATGACTCCCGCGCCTTCTCGCGATTCCCCGCTCGCTCGTAGGACATGGCGATAAAGAACTCGTCTATCGTGGGATTTTTGGAATCGTGGATAAGGTCTCGGCTCTTGATTAGGAACGAGATCGCCGCTTGAAAGTGGCCGCTACGGTACTCGGCCATGCCTTTGGTTTGGCAGCCGCCCCAACTATCACCCTCCTTTGCGACTGCTCGGTCGGCAAGTGCAACCGCAATCTTCAGGTCTTCGCCGTCTAGCGGCGTCATCATCGCGTCCTTTGAAACACGATGGGCCGTCCCAGCGTCCGTCGTGTTCCTGAACTGCCTGAGTTCTTTATTCCGCCACACACGATAACCGTCCAAATCACCCGCCTGCAGAATAAGTGGGATGAAGCCGTCGTGCCAATAGAGGTGATTGTCTGGCGCTAATTCAATGGCTCGGCGGTAGTCGCTCAGTGCATGGTCAAAGTCCGCGAGGCGCACATAGAGGCCAGCGCGTGCATAGCGTGTTGCCGCTGCGACCGGAGCCTCCAGATTCTGCTCAAGCTTCCTTGACAGGTATTCGATCCGCGAGCCGATCATCCGCTTCGAGGCAGTCCACTGCCATCCATCGGCCAGACCCGACATCTTTGGCAAGTCCGCCGGTTTCGTAGCGGGCTCCACCACACCGATCATTTGTACAGCTTCACGACGGAGTGTCTGACACGAAATCCAATCCATAAAAAACCTATGATCCAGATCATCTTCGCCGGCGCGGGGAAGCTTTGCAGCGGCCCGCGAAGCGTTACCCAATGCAAGCCGCGCCATCGGCTGCTCACCGAGTTTGCTGTAGCACATCGACATGAGGAGGAGGTTTCGGGTGGTCCAGAGGTTATCCAACGGATTCGTTCCGGAGTATGACTCCTCGTGGAGCCACCCAATCGCTTCTCGATAATTGCCGCGACGGTATTCGGTCAGCCCCTTCAAACTGGCGAACCTCTTATCGGGACGGCTTTCGACAAATGCCCGGTCGGCAAGTTCTGTCACCGTTCTCAGTTCATCACCGACCGCGGGCAGCATGAGGTAGTCTTTTGCCACATCGTCTGCCGCAGAGCCTTCGGCCACGTCTTGAAAACGTTGCAGTTGTTTACTGCGCCATTCGCGGTAGGCATCCACATCCCCCAGCACAAGCAGCAGCGGAACGTAGCAATGCCAGTTCATCTGGTCATCCGGCTTCAGGTCCAGCGCTTTGCGGAAGTCCGCGGCGGCTTCCGCAAATCGTCCCATCCGTGCATAGAGATGTCCGCGATCTGCCAGCAGCATGGGATCGGAAGGGTGAATCGCCAGATCCCGGTTCTTGGCCGCCAATTTGCCGCGCATAACCTCGCGAAAAAGCTTCGCGGCGTCAGTCGATCGGCCCACTTTTCGATACAGCGATTCCAATTCCTCGGAGGAAGTTATCGCGTGCGGGTGGTCAGGACCGAAAGCATGAATTGCCCCGCGCTGCACTTGTTCCATCAGCACAATCGCGTCCGTTGTTCGTCCGGCATCCCCGTAGGCCTGGGCGAGGCCGTACGCGATGGCCAGAGAATCGGGATCGTTAGGACCGAGCCTTTGCACTGTCTCAAGACGCGCCTGTTCAAACAGTTCGATTGCTTCGGCAACTCGTCCCGCCCTTCGATACTCTGCGGCTAACACGCTTTCGGTCGTTGCGCGAAAAAAAGACCCCTCTTCTTTTTGAACGTTTATCACCTTCTGGAGGAGGTCGATGGCTTCCTCATGCCGTCCCACCCGGCCATATGCTAGGGCCAAATTGTGCATCGTAACCAGGGTGAATCGATGATTCGGCCCAAGGTCTTGCATCATCTGCACGCGAACCTGCTCAAGCACTGTGATGGCGTCGGAATCGCGGCCAATATCCTGATAGGCTGAGCCGAGTTGTCCAAGCGTAATGAGCACATCTGGATGGTCTGAGCCGAGCCGTGCAATCCGTTGGTCGCGGACTTGTTCGAGTAGATCGACCGCCTTCTGATATTGGCCTTCCGCCTCGTAAGCTCTGGAAAGGGCATATTGGGTATTTATCGTTGATGGGTGGCCGGGCCCGAGGCGATGAAGTCTTTGCGCATATAGCTTCTCGAACATCTCAACTGCGTCGGGAATTCGGCCGGTGGCTTCGTACGCGTCAGCGAGGTTGTTCGCGGCAATATCCCTCCAAGGGTGATCCTCGCCAAGCTTGCGCGACTCGGTCTCCAGCAGCTGCTCAAGCAGCTTGATCGCGTCAGAAAGCCGGCCTGCCTGCCGGTATGCCCAGCCCAGTTCAGTAAGCGTATGAAGGACGTCCATGTGCTCGGGCCCGAGTCGGCTGATCTGCTGATCTCGGATTTGCTCAAGCAGGGCCACAGCCCGCGCGGCCTGGCCAGCCTGGCAATACTCGTCGGCCAGGCTCCGCAGCGTAATCAGCGTGTCTGGGTGAGTCGCTCCAAGTTTGTTCACCAGACGATCGTAAAGGTTCTTAAGCGATTGAGTAGCCTCCGCGGTGCGGCCGCCACGACCGAGTGTGTGGGCCAGATCGCGTTGCGTGACCAGAGTGTCCGTGGCATCTGGGCCGATGGTGGCGATCTGCCGATCCCGAACCTGCTCATACAATTGAACGGATTCTGCAGTTCTTCCTTCGGTCTCATACGCATCCGCGAGGTCGCGCAAGGCGGCAAGCGAATCAGCGCTGTTGGCATTCAGATTCTTCGTCTGCCAGTCGCGGACCTGTTCAAGCAGCTCGATGGAATCGAGGTAACGCCCGGCTTGTTGATGGGCAACGCCCTGGTGATACAGAATCCGGAATTTCTGCGCGTCGTCGGAGCTTCCGTTCGCTTTGCTATCCTCAATTGCCAATTCCAACAGTTTCTCCGCTTTGTTGACTTCTCCTAATCGCAGTTCGGTCCATCCCAGCGAGTCACGAAGCCGCGCTCGGACGAGCGGTTCCCCAGCCTGGTCCTTCTCGATTGCAGCTGCGATATTGTCGAGTTGCTTCACGAGCTGGCTTCGCAGGTCACCTGCATCTTTATCCTGGCGATACGGATCGAGCCGCTGGAAGATTGAATCGAGAATTCCGGCAACGGCTTCGGCCTGCTTCCGCTGCGATGTTTCGCGCCGCTCGGCTCCGCGCGCCTTGGTTTCGTTGGCCGCTGCGAGGTTCCTTTCGACCTCCATCTCGTGCGCGCTTTGCCGGGCGTGTTGCTCGGCGTCTTTGGCTGCTGTGAGATTGATCTGCGCGCGCCAAAGCCCGATGCTGGTGCCCAGCACGCCCAGGACGAGCGCGATTATGACCGCCAAGGCCGCGACCGCTTCCCGCTTGTGTTTTCGGAAGAGCTTTCGCAACCTGTAAGTCGTCGAGGGAGGGCAAGCTTCAACCGGCTCATCGCTCAGATATCGCTGAATGTCGCGGGCTAGGCCGTTGACGGTTTCGTATCGCCGGGAGCGGTCCTTCTCCAGGCACTTCATGATGATCCAGTCGAGCTCTCCCTTGAGCAACCCGCCGAGAGCTTTGGGGTCGCAGCGCCGCCGTTCGGCCACGCTTTTGAGCGCACCGGCGGCGAGGGTGCTAAGCCGCGTGCTGGGCGCGGGCGGCTCGACCTCGCGAATGATCCGCTGCATTTCAGCGCAAGCGGCGTCTCTCAACTCACTCGGATCGAACGGCGTCGCGCCCGTCAGCAGCTCGTAAAGCAGGACGCCAGCCGAGTAGATATCGCTGCGCGTGTCGACATCGAGCCCGCTCATCTGCGCCTGCTCGGGACTCATATAGGCCGGTGTCCCGATGAGCTGCCGGAACTCAGTAAACACAGTGTGTTCCGTAAGTCGCTGGTTGATGGCCTTTGCGACACCGAAATCGATGATTTTGGGCACCGGCTTGTCATCATGCATGGTCACAAGAACGTTGCCGGGCTTGAGATCGCGGTGAATGATCCCCTTCTGGTGGGCGTGCTGAAGCGCCGAGCAAACCTGCACGAAGAGTTCGAGACGCTGGCGAGTTGTCAGTTTGTTCTCATCGCAGAAATGGGTGATCGGGATCCCGTGGACCAGCTCCATCACAAAGTACGGGCGGCCCTCTTCGGTAGCGCCGCCATCGAGCACCTTGGCGATATTGGGATGATCCATCAAAGCCAGTGCCTGACGCTCGGCCTCAAATCGGCCGACGACCTGCTTGGTATCCATCCCCAACTTGATGACCTTGAGGGCGACTTTGCGGCGCACGGGCTCTTTCTGCTCGGCCATGAAAACCACGCCGAACCCGCCTTCGCCGATCTGCTCCAGTAACTTGTAGCGACCAACGACCGCGCCCGGCCCTTCGCCAATCGCGGCTAACGCGGTCCGCGCGTCGGTTCCGGGCAGTTGCAGAAAACTGCCGGCGTTGTCGTGTGCGTGCAGCAAGGCCTCGACGCGTTCGCGCAACGGAGCATCATCGCCGCAGGCCTGATTTAGAAAGGCGGCCCGCTCAGCAGGCGTGGGCTTTGTCACCGCGTCCGTGAATATCGCCTCGACCCGGGACGGTTGGGTTGCCATCACCGCGCTCCCGTGAAGTAAAAAAGAACGACCAGAGGTACATGCGAAATCAGCGCTCAGAATGTCTCAAAAAAAATCGAAATGGGAAACGGTCCAGGTTGAAGTGCCCACACGTTCGTGAAACGTGGGGGCCCGAGCTGCGACCGCTACGTTCTACGATTCGAGTGATTCCATTCCACCCGAACGTTCTTTGAGTTGTCTACCGTCCACCGCATCCGTGAGCCAGGCCCTTGCGAACGTCCAATGCCGGTAGGCGGTTGCCCGAGAAATACCCATTGCCTCTGCCGCCTCTTCGAGACTCAGGCCGGCGAAATAAGTGAGCTTCACCAGTTCGGCCTTCGCTGGCTCCTCCAACGCGAAGCGGTCGAGTGCATCGCTCAAATCCAGCAACTCCTCCGGCGAACCGCATCCTGCGGCGGTGAGGGGAATTTGGTCATCGATGATGGGAACGTGAAAATGCTCGCCACCGTTTCGAAGTGCATTCCTGCGGCGGGCGTGCTCGATGAGGATTCGGCGCATCGCCTCAGAAGCCGCAGCGAAGAACCGTCGGCGGCAGCCAGGGATCTTAGGGAGGATGGGTCGTTCTCGAACGCGCGGCGTGGCAATCGACCTTTTCGGTTGTCGACCAATACGCCGGGTCGAACGGCGGTTGTGCGTTCGGCTTGGCGGTGGACGCTGCGGGCGATGTGTACGCAGTTGGGACGGCGAATCTCACCACGACGACGAAGGGGAAATCGACGACACAATCGTATTGGACGGTTCGGGAGCAAATAGCCGGGCAGTCCGGGTTCACGACGGTCGACAGTGTCGCCAACGGCGGCACGCCGAACGGGGTCACTGTCATCGGCAGCGGCGCCAACGCCGGTATCTACGTCGCTGGCCAAGCCCAGAAAGTGAGCGGCGGTCAAGAAGACTGGGTTGTGCGAAAGAGCGGCAACGGCGGGAGCACCTGGTCGACCGTGGATGACTTCGAGTACGGCTCAGGCCTGCATTCCGAGGCCGAGGCCGTGACCGCGGACCCGGCGGGAAATCTCTACGTCGTCGGCTGGGGCGTCAAAGCCATAAGCGGCTCGACCGATACGTACGACTGGCTGGTCCGCAAGAGCGCGGACGGCGGCGCGACTTGGACGATCAACGATGATTATCACGTGTCGTCCAACTACGCGGAGGCTTATGCCGCAGGCGTGGATTTGGCCGGCAATGAGTACGTGGTCGGCCAGGCCGAGGAATCCAGCATCTGGCACTCCATTGTTCGCACCAACACGGGCGGGGCATGGACTACAGTCGATGATTTCCAGCTCGCGGCTGGAAAAACGAGCATCGGGCGGGCGTTTACCGTCGATTCGTCCGGGAATCTGTACGACGGCGGTGACGCTGTCGACGGATCAAACACCGCTCACTGGATTATCCGCTCCGCATCCGGCCCCGCCACAGCGTCGTCCGCTGCGAGCGTCTCTTCGGAAGCGGCGGTGTTCTTTTCGACGCTAATTACCAGTCCCATTGAACAAACCGACGTTGTCCATCACAGAAAGCGCCACGGGTGATCGAGATCGTCGCTGAGCGTTGTGCCTGTAGGAAAACTGTCGGGGGATTCGGCGTCAATGCCCAAAAGAAGTTGCATCTGTGCTGCGGCGGTCAAGACGTCTCTGGCTTGGGGGGTGCCAGGACGCCGGGGAATTCGAACTGTCGTGCGGAACCCGGCTCGCTCGAGAAACGAGGGAAATCATGATTAATCACGTTGGAAAGTGGTTGTTTCTTGTTACGGCCGCGACGGTCATTTGTAATTTCACCGCGGCTAGGGCGGATAGTCTGCTGATTGCTGCGGGTAACGCCGTTGAGGAATACACGACGTCGGGATCGTTCGCAAAAACCTTCGTGGCATCTGGCGGCGGCGGCCTGAGTTCCCCCGGCAACCTGACTTTCGGACTCGACGGCAATCTTTATGTGACCAGTGGTGGCGACGGGACGATCAAGGAATACAACGGCCAGACCGGAGCTTTCCTAGGGGACTTCGCAACAGGATTGCCCGGTGCAATCGACATCGCTTTCGACAGCCTGGGACGTGCGTATGTCGCCCAATACGGTACCAACCAGGTTTCGCAGTTATCTGCCACAGGCGCTTTACTGCAAACATTTACGTCCATGCTATCGACACCCGAAGGGTTAACGCTCACAACGACAGCGTCGAGGAATTCAACGGAACCACCGGCGCTTTCATAGGCAGCTTCTCAGTCAATACGCCAGCGGGACTCTACGGAATCACCGCTATCCCCGAATCGGTTTCGACGCCACTGCGCTCCAGTGCATTAGGCGGGCTGGCTCTCCTGTCAGGCATCGGTTTGACGAGGCTCGTCCGCCGGCCCCTGTCATGCGGCGGTTGATTCGCGAAGCCGTCTACCAGGACATCGTGCGTTTGTATCCATGTCGTAGCGAGGAAATAGTCGCGGTGGGAGCGGCGACCGCTTGGGCTGGAGCCAAATGCTCGCACCCCCGAGACATACCCCACACAAAATATTGAAAATACAAAACTTACAATCGGGGTGACAGGATTTGAACCTGCGACCTCTTGGTCCCGAATTAACGGATTCACGACAAGAGCGCCGACAATACAAGGCGCAACTTGCTTTTAAAAATTGACTTATGCACGCAATGAAATTTTCGCAGCGGAACGACAATTCGCCCCATGTCGTGCAGATTCGTCCCGAATTGTAGTGAAAACGACATCCCCGATCCTCGACTATTTCTCGGTCTCGCTGGCGTCTTTCATAACCGCCAGCAGCACCACCGGGTCCTTTCCCTTCGATCCCGCGAGTTTATCGGTAATGCGGTTTTGCAACAGATTCAAACCTGACTGATCTGCAGGATTGGCGCGATCTGCTCGACAGGTGGATGGCGCGGTCGGTCACTCGTGTGTTTGCCGCTCAAGAGTATCGATACCGGCACTGTTCGACAGCCCAAAGTGATGGTTCGTCTCGCGCTCAGCTTGCAGCCAATCGTCTAACCCGTGGTTGGGATTTCGTCCGCGCGCTTCGTAAAGTTCGTATGCGCGCCGGCGAACCAATTGCGGTACGCAAGGCGGCCCCACTCCAGTGTCTGCTCCGAACGCAATGTGACCACTACCCGTGATTGTTGTCGTCATGTGTCAATCCTCTCTGATTCTGTCGGACATCCGTTTTCCCAATAGGTGCAGCTCGGGCCGCATCGTCTTCGCAATGCTATCGATCAGTGAGCGAGTGACCCGGATGGTGGCTGACTCTCGCGGTTTCGCGAGAGGTAGCCGTAGATGGCCGAAATATCTTCATCGCCATGACCTTCGCGAATTGCCAGGCGATAGATTTCCTTCGCCACGTTCGTCAACGGCATGGCCACACCGGTTTCGTAAGCGCTCACGGCCGCCAGGTGCAAATCCTTCTGCAACCACCGTAATGCGAAATCCGCCTGCGCGTAATTTGCGGTTTCGATTCGCTGACGTTTGACCGCGACGAACGGAGCGGCGGCCGGTCCGTTAAATATTGCCTCGAACAAGACCTCGCGAGAAAGTCCTAATGACTCGCCCAGAATCAGGGCTTCGGCAAAGGCCGCCAGTTCGGTTCCGAGTAATTGGTTCATCACCATCTTAAGAGAAACTCCCATGCCTGATCCGCCGCAATGAACAATCTTGTTTCCCATGCACAGCAGCAAAGGCCGACAGGCTTCCAAATCTGCCGCGGCTCCGCCGACCCAAAAAATGAGTTTTGCCTCCGCCGCTGGAACCTTTGAGCCCGTCACCGGGGCGCCGAGAAACCGAATGCCGCGCGCCTTCGCTTCCACGGCCATTTTTTTGGAGAAGGAAGGGTTGACGGTGCTGCAGTCAACCCACATCCGGCCTGACTCCAGATTCGAGAGAAACCCGTCTTTGCCCAGGGCCGCCTCTTCAACCGCATCGGGGTATGCAAGCATTGTGAAGACAATGTCCACTTGCGCCGCCAAAGCGGCCGGGGAATCCGCCCATTTCGCGCCTCCAGCCAGCAGGGATTCAGCCTTTGCGCGAGTTCGATTATGAACCACGAGGGAGTGACCGTGTTTTTGCAGGTTTGCAGCCATGCGGCTGCCCATGGTGCCCAGACCCATAAATCCGATTTTCATTGGATCCTCCCGGCGAGTTCGCCGATTGATTCGATTTCCACGAGGTCCGATTGAGTGAGATGAATCGTTGCGGCCGCGACCACATCGTCCACCTGCTCCGGCTTGCGAGCTCCGACGATCGCGCCGGTGACGGCGGAGTGACGCAAGGTCCAGGCTACCGCAACCGCTCCGGGCGCGTAGCCATGCAATTTGCCGATGTCTCGCAAGCGCCTGACTAACGCCAGGTTGGTCGATAGCCTCGGCTCATTGAAATCTGGATTGCCTTTGCGCCAATCGTCATTGGGCAGTTGGGCGATGCGTTCTCGTGTCATTGCGCCGGTGAGCAGTCCCGACGCCATTGGCGAATAGACGATCACGCCGATTCCCTCATGTTGGCAAAACGGCAAAATCTCCTTGTCCACATCGGGGTGCACAAGCGAATACGGCGGCTGCAAAGAGGTGATCGGCGCGATGGCTTGTGCCCGCTCCATTTGCTCGATGTTGAAATTCGAGACGCCGATCCAGCGGACCTTGCCTTCACTCTGCAACAGCGCCATGGTGTCCCAACCTTCCTCAAGTTCCAGCACGTCGTCGGCCGGCCAATGGATTTGGTAGAGGTCGATCGCGTCCACCCTGAGGCGGCGCAGGCTGTCCTCGCATTCCTGCCGGATGGAAGCCGCGGTCAATACCTTGCGAGTCTGCCCTTGCGCGTCCCAGCGGAGGCCGCATTTGGTAAAAACGTACGGGCGCGGCCCTTTCCAACTCGTTAGCGCGCGAGCGACAACCTCTTCCGAATGGCCCAGGCCATAGACCGCCGCGGTGTCGATCCAGTTCACGCCCAACTCGAGAGCGCGATGAATCGCGGCGATGGAATCGCTGTCGTTTTGCTTTCCCCAGGCGAATTGCCATCCCGAGCCACCAATGGCCCATGAGCCGTACCCCACGGGGGTGATGGATAAATCAGAATTTCCAAGTCGTTTCGTTTTCATGATCAGATTTCCTTGTTAAGTAGAGTGGTAAAAAATCGAATCCAATATCCGTATCGTGATTGTGTCTCAGCGACGGCCTCCTCCTCCATGAAAACCGCCGCCACGAAAACCGTAGCTTGTGCCGGATCGGAAGTTGCCGCGAAAGCGGGCGTTGAAATGCTGGTCGAGCCCGGCCTCGGGCCTGGCAAACGATCCGCCCAGGCCCGTCGCAGTTGGCGCCGGACGGTAGGTCGGATATGCGTCCGGTACTCGATCAACTCCGGACCACGTGCTGCCAGCGCCGCGATACTGCTCCCAGCCTGAGCTGGACCGGCGGAACACATTGCCGTCGCTGCCGGCAAAGACATTGTCTCGCGGGGAACTAACGATTCTCGCAGGCGCGGACGATCGAAGTCGCGCCGATGAAGTGTTTCGCCCGGCATTGCCGTCGCGGGCGTAAAGATTGTTCCATCCGGGTCCGCCGCGGTCTGTGCCAGGCATGCGCGGCGTCAGACCGGCATCGCGTCCGCCTTCGCGGAAGGTCCCGGCAGATCGTGCGTCGAGCAAGTGACTGCCGATTTCATGTGAATGGACGAAGCCACCCGGACCCCACCATCCGTGCGATCCCCATCGCTCCGCCGGGTGATTGAACCACCAGCCTTCATGCCACGGGTGGACGAACCACCCGATGCCGCCCCAGTACAAGCCGACGTCAAATCCCCATGCACACGCGAACGGATCGTAATACGCCGCGTACCCCCAGGTGCAGGCTGGCGGAAAGTAGACCGAGCCATACCAACCGGGATATGTATAGCCGGTTCCGTAGACGATGGTCGGCCCGTCGATATAGGTTCCGGTGTACCCAGGGAGATAGCCAAAGGTGACGTAGTCGGGATAGTAATTATAGACGTGGACATAGGTCGCATTGTAGTCCGGGCAGCTCGGAGGGAGGGTATAGATTGCCGGCGGCACCGACATGCACACCGTCCAGGGGCCAGTCGGCGATGCGGATTCATACCATGCGCCCTGGTGACAGCAGTAATACCCTCCATCCACTCGAAACACTTCTTCGGGAGTGTTCAGTGCATACGCGACGCCCGGACTTTCCGCGACGTCCCGGAATTGCGGATCACCGTCGTATGCGACAGTCAAAAATGCGCCTGCGCCGCGGCGGATGTTCGCGGTTTGTGGAATTCCGGCATCGAGCACCGCCTCGCGCGCTTCGGTCGTTCCCGCGACAAACGACAAAACCTCGGCCTTTGCGGAATCTGGCGGGATCTGTGCAAACTCCGGCGGAAGCCGGTCGGACGCGATGTATTGCCACGGCCCCCCAAACGACGCGGCCGCGTACCATCGACCGGATAGCAAAACGTAAAAACGATGGTCGGCCTGGTCGAGGAAGAGATCGGATGCGGTATTGCTCGCGTAGAGAAGTGTACCGCCGGGCACGGGCGTGAATTGCGGATCACCTGTTGTGACGATCAATTCGGTTGGATCAGTGGCGACTACGATTTTTGCATCTGCAGCCGCGGGCGAAAGCTCAACGGCCGCGGGAGCCGACGGTTGCGTTGCCGGTGTTGCAAGCTCCTGCCCCGCCGCGGCGACCGCGGGGGGCGGATTCACCGTATCGAGCCATGGGCCGGGCAGATCCGCCGCCGTCACCCACCGTGGGCCTGCCTTCAGGTAATAGTGGCGACTTCCGTTATCAAAGAGCAGGATGAACGGAGTATTCGCGACGCGTGAAACGCCGGGTTGCCGTTCGGCCGGCAAAAATCGGGGAGGTCCGTTCACGGAAATCAGCGTGGCCGGCGTCGTACTAAACAGAATGCGCGGGGGAGACGTCTCGATATGCGCTGTCTCAATATTTTGGCGTTTTGCCGTGTCGAGGCTGGTCATCAATTCATCCAGCGGGAATGTCGCATCCATGGTGGATAATTGCCGCCGGATCGCGCTGGCAAAGTCCTGCTGCTCCGCTGTCGTGGACGCGGCAAGCCGCACATCGTTGATTGTAACACTGCTGAGGGTGGCGGTCCGCGTGTCGCGGTCGGTGAACACGCGAGCGGTGAACCACACAGTTCCAAACACGGGAGCGGAGGCGCTGGGCCGCGACAGCGACACCGCCGCGCGGGCGGTGAGTATGTTGCCCTTTAGTGCCTCTGGCTGTGGTTGATAGACTTCGATTTGCCCGTCGGTCGCATCGAGCGCTATCGGCCAGTTGCTCACGATCTGCCCCGGCGTGATCTGCGGCGGCGCGTTCTCCGCGGCGCATCCATTCGCGGCGAATCCCAATGCGAGCCACAGAGCCGCAACGCACGAGCCTACGAAAATCCGATGGCGAGAATCACGGCCTTTAAGGGTCGGAAACATGACAAGACCTCGGTGGGCAAAAATGCGCTTGTTACAATTGGATACCTGGCTCTTGCGCGGCGACACTTGCACAGAAGTTCCGCTTCGGGTCCGCGATCAAGTAAGCGGATCGAAGCAGCCAGAGGGCGCGATTGACATCGGCAGCGGTTCGAATGCTGAAAATAGATCGGCTTGCGTCAGCGGGGTCAGGATCGAGCTTGGCCGTTTCGGGAGCCGCGAGTTCGTCGCGCATTTCCGATCCGAACGGGAGAACGAGCCGCCCGTCCCAATCCAGGTGGCCAAGTGTCATGCCATTGAGCATGAGACACAGCCCGCGGCGATCGCGCGTGATCGCCGTGCCCGACCAAGTTCCGACCGTCTGCACGACATCCCAAAACTCTTTCAACATGCTCGTGCGGCTCCAGAGCGCGGCCATCGCATGCGGAAGGATTTCTACGCGTTGACCGCCGGAAACATCTGAACGTCTGATGGTCTGTGTCATAAAGCCTCACGTGCGTTGCATGTCGCGGATGGCGACGCATGATGGCCAATTGCAACATACGGGCCAGTCCGAGAGACCCCGCATGCGACCCGTTGGTTGGCACACCGCCCGCGCATGGGCGTTAGTAAATCTCCCCAATGGGCCAGAATTCAACCCATGCAAACGCCAAGTGTGAGGCTGTGGATGATCTGCGCTTCCCGGCACCCCATTTGCGATTGAGGCGAAGGGTTGGAATTTAACCTTGAAAAGGGATGACAAATGTTTACTACCGACTCGCTCCCCATTAGTCGCCGATGTTTCTTCGTAAAGGCCTCGCTCGCCGCGATGGCGGCATCCACTGCCGCGGGTGTCCTGGCGGTGGCGGCGCCAGCCGTCGTTGCCGCCAACGACTACTCCGATTCCCCCGATCTGCCGGATGCCGCTTTGCTTAATTCCGGGGAAGCGCCAACCTACCTTTTGGTATTCCACACCGGGCAAGAGGTCATGAAAGGACTGTTGGCTTTCGCCAAAAAGTACGATTTGGTGGCGGGACATATCACGGGCATCGGCGCGCTCAGCGGGGCAGTCATTGGCTACTTCGACCCGGAGAAAAATGCATATCTGCGTCACCAGGCGAACGACCAGGCGGAGCTCCTGTCGCTGACGGGGAACCTGGCGCTGAATGACGATAAGCCGTTCTTCCACATTCACGCGGTGCTTGGTTTGCGAGATGGCTCTGCTCGTGGCGGCCATCTGTTTGAGGCCACGGTTCGCCCAACCGTGGAACTGGTGTTGACCGCATCGCCCCGGCCCGTTCGCCGGGAAATCGACCATGAAACCGGCTTGCCTTTGCTCGACCCGTGACTGCGGGAACTGAGGCGATCAGACGAAAAACCACTCTTAAGGAGACTCAAATGAATTCATCACGACATGTAACAACCGCTCGTACGACGGCCCCGCTGACCCATCAGCATGCCCACGAAATCCAGGCGTTCGGATCAATCGTGACTATGCCGATCGCGCTCGCCGAGAACACGCGGCGCGCCAGCGTGGACAACTTAAATCAGTTGCTTGCCGATACCATCACGCTCCGCGACCTGTACAAAAAGCATCACTGGCAGGTGTCGGGCCCGACGTTCTATCAACTCCATCTGCTGTTCGATAAGCATTTTGGCGAGCAGAGCGAATTGGTAGACACCATCGCCGAGCGAATCATGACGCTGGGCGGGGTGAGCGTGGCAATGTCAGCGGATGTAGCCGAGATGACGATGGTGCCACGTCCTCCCAAGGGACGCGAGGAGGTGCCAGTGCAGATTTCCCGGCTGCTGCACGCGCATGAGATCGTGCTAAAGGAAGCCCGCACGATGGCGCAGCAGGCGGCCCGCGATGGGGACGATGGCACCAACGACGTGCTCGTAAGTAATGTGATCCGAACAAACGAAGCGCAAACCTGGTTTATCGCCGAGCACCTGGTGGACGGGCCGCTGGTCCGGGCTGACGGGTCAAATGGCGACACCCGATAGCCGCGGCTGAGATACATTATTTGGAACCAATCGAGCGCGAATCGTGGCCGCCGGCTCGTTCACCGGCGGCCACGGTCTTCATACACTGAATTTCACTTCGACCCGCCAATTTCCAACCTGGGACCGTTTCCTTCCATCTGGGCAAATCGCTTTGCCTGTCCCGTTGGACGACCTCCGCGAATCAATCCGGCGACCGCGAGGCCCACCGTTCTGGCAAGTGGCCCGGCCATTGCATTGGATCTACTGTCAGGCAGGGAATTGAATCATGTGGATCGTTCGACTCGCACTTCGCCGTCCATATACGTTTGTGGTGGTCGCGATGCTCATCGCGGTGCTGGGCATCGTGTCGATCCTCACGATGCAGACGGACATCTTTCCGGAAATCAACATCCCGGTTGTCAGTGTTATCTGGTCTTACGGCGGACTGTCGCCGACGGAGATGCAGGATCGCATCACGACCATCGTCGAGCGGGCGATGACGACGACGGTTAACAATATCGAGCACATTGAGTCCCAGTCGGTCCGCGGCACCAGCGTCATCAAGATTTACTTCCAACCCGGCGCTGATGTGAACGCGGCGGAGGCGGAGGTGACAGCGATCTGTCAGACGTTGATCAAGCCCCTGCCTCCCGGGATCACGCCGCCGTTGATCATCCGCTATAACGCCGCCGACGTGCCTGTGATCCAGCTCAGCCTGGGAAGCAAGACACTTACCCAGCAGGAACTCAGTGACCTGGGAAACAACTTCATCCGCACGCAGCTGGTGACGGTGAAAGGCGCGGCGGTGCCGGTTCCATACGGCGGGAAAACGCGGGTCGTCAACGTGGATTTGGATCCGGATTCGCTTTATGCGCGGGGAATCTCGCCTCAGGAAGTCGACAACGCCATTCTCTCGCAGAACATCGTGCTGTCGGCCGGCACGGTGAAGATGGGATCCATCGAGTACGACGTCGCGGCCAACAGCAGTCCCGAGGTGCTGGGGGATCTTAACAACATTCCGCTGCGGTATGTCAACGGGGCCATGGTTTACCTGCGGGACGTGGCTTTTGTTCACGACGGCTACTCGCCGCAAACAAACCTCGTACGCCGGAACGGCCAGGGATCGGCATTGCTGCCGATTCTGACCAGCGGCAGTGCGTCGACGTTGTCAGTGGTCAAGGACGTTCGTCAAACATTGCCCAAAATCCTGGCCGGCCTGCCCAATAGCCTCAATGTCGACTTCCTGTTTGATCAGAGTGTCTTCGTCCGGTCCTCCATTACCGGGGTGGTTCGCGAGGGGCTGATCGCCGCCTGTCTCACCGGCCTGATGATCCTGATGTTTCTGCGGTCATGGCGAAGCACGCTGATCGTCGCCACGTCCATCCCGCTGTCCATCCTCGTCTCCATCTGCGTGCTTTACGCACTACACGAGACATTGAACATCATGACGCTGGGTGGGCTAGCGCTGGCGGTCGGGATCCTGGTCGACGATGCGACGGTCGAAATCGAGAACGACTATCGGCATCTGGAGATGGGCAGACCGCTGCGCCAGGCGATCCTCGACGCCGCCGCGGAGGTCGCCACGCCGGCCTTCGTTGCCACGCTTTCAATCTGCATCGTTTTTGTCCCGATCCTGTTCCTCGGAGGAGTCGGCGGATATCTGTTTTCGCCGCTGGCGCTGGCGGTGATTTTCGCCATGTTGGCCAGCTATTTTCTTTCGCGGACACTCGTCCCGACGATGGTCCTGTTTCTCCTCGCCGCCGAAGAGCGACAAATGAAAGCTCCGCGCCCCAGCCACCGGTCCATCTTTCGCCGGATCGGCGATGGGTTCGAGGCGGGTTTCGAAAAATTCGCGCACGCTTATGAAGGTGTCCTCGACTGGGCGCTGGAACATCGGGGAACGGTTGCCGGCGCGCTTCTGGCGTTTGCGCTCTCGTCGCTGATCCTTTTCCCATTCGTAGGACGTGATTTCTTCCCGTCCGTGGACGCCGGTGAACTCCGCCTCCATGTGCGCTGTCCGCCGGGCACGCGAATCGAGCAGTCTGAGGTTTATTTCCAACGCGTGGACGACTACATCCGACAGGTGATTCCGGCCGACGAGTTGAACGTCATTGATGACAACATCGGATTGCCGAACAACATCAATCTGGCCCGCAGTGATAGCGTGACAGCCGGCCCCTCAGACGGCGAGATCCTTGTTGAGCTGAATTCGAACCATCATCCGACGGCTGAATATCTCAAGACCATTCGCGCCCAGTTTCCCAAGCGATTCCCCAACCTGGAACTCTTCACCCAACCCGCGGATATCGTCAGCCAGATCCTCAATTTCGGACTCCCTGCTCCGATCGACATCCAGGTGAGCGGGCCGCTTGCGGAATCGGACAAGAACTTTGCCGTCGCCCAGCAGATGGTGAAGGAACTGACCGCCGTGCCCGGCGCCGTTGACGTTCACGTGCAGCAGATCACCGCTGCCCCGCGTATCGCGATCGACACCGATCGCACGTTGGCGCAGCAGCGCGGAATGACCGAGAGCGACGTCGCCAACAGCCTGTCCATCACGTTGAGCGGAAGCGGAGCGGCGGCGACCAACTATTGGCTGAACTACAAGAACGGCGTTGACTATCAGGTCATCGTGCAGACGCCGCAGTACCGGGTGACATCAATGGATCAGTTAAATCGCACGCCGATCTCGCTGCCCGGACAGACCAGCCCGCAGCCCCTGAGCAACCTTGCCACGATGAGTCGGACAACGACTCCGCTCTCCTTGAACCATTACAACGTCCAACCAGTGTTCGATGTGGCGGCCAATGTGCAGGGCACCGACCTCGGCTCGGTCTCGGACGCCGTCAGCAAGATTGTCGCCAAATACGATGCCAAAATTTCCAAGGCAAGCACCATCACCGTGCGCGGCCAGGTGCAGAGCATGAACCAATCGTTCTTCCAGATGGGGCTGGGAATCGGTTTCGCGGTTTTGCTCGTTTACTTCCTGATGGTGGTGAATTTTCAATCGTGGACGGATCCGTTGATCATTCTTATGGCGCTCCCTGGCGCGATGGCCGGAATTCTTTGGGCGCTATACATCACGCGAACCACGATCAGCGTTCCCGCGCTCATGGGGTGCATCATGTCGATTGGCGTTGCGACGTCCAATAGCATCCTAATGGTAACGTTCGCCAACGAGCAGCGCCGGCCGGAATTCGGCAGCCGCGACGCCCGATCCGCCGCACTAATCGCCGGTCGAACGAGGCTTCGCCCGGTTCTGATGACGGCGCTGGCGATGCTGATCGGCATGGTGCCGATGAGTCTGGCGCTAGGCGAGGGGGGCGAACAAAACGCGCCGCTCGGGCGCGCGGTCATCGGCGGACTCACCGTCGCGACGGTCTACACGCTCTTCTTCGTACCGGTCATGTACAGCCTGATGCGCCGCCAGCCGCCAAAGAACTTTGACGCCGAGACGGAGGGATAATCATGGACGCGACAACGGCGCAACCCGACCGAGCCCAATCAGCGGGAAACGCCCACCAACAGAATGAAGCGCCCGTCGATCCTCCAAAGCGGGCTCGAACGCGAACAATTCTTTGGATTGTGATCGTTATCCTCGCGGTGTTCGGAGCGTTCCTGATATGGGGGACCATTTACCGCTCTTCCCACAACCGCGCACTGGCAACGGACGCTTCCGCGGCGGCAAGCACACCCCCAAGCGTGTACATCGTGCGCCCGGTCGCGGGCGTGGCTTCGGATTGGTCCCTGCCTGCTACGACCCAGGGCATTCAGGACGCTGTCACGTATGCGCGGGTCAGCGGGTATCTCATCAAGCGGTACGTGGACATCGGCGATCGAGTGAAGGCTGGCCAGCTGCTGGCCGAAATAGAATCGCCCGAACTCGACCAGCAATTGAGCCAGGCGCGGGCGAACCTGGAGCAGTCCAACAAGCAATTGGACTTGCAGAAGGCCAACCTCGAGTTGGCGCGGGCTACGATGGAACGTTACAAGGGGGCGGACCAGGAAGGCGCGGTCGCCAAGCTGGCCGTCGATCAGGCCGTCGCAGGTTATGCCACCGGCCAGGCCTCGGTCGCCGCCGCACAGGCCAACGTCGCTTCCAGCGCCGCCAGCGTGCGGCAGTATGAGGCGCTGACGGCCTTCGAACGGGTGCTCGCCCCCTTCGATGGGATCATCACCCAGCGAAACGTCGACATCGGCGCGCTGATCACGGCGGGAAGTCCAACCAACAACACCAGCGCAGCGCCTACCAGCGTCTCCGGCGCCGCCACCGGATTGTTTGAGGTCTCCCAGATCGACACGCTCCGTGTGTTCGTCAATCTTCCCCAGGCGGTGGCCACGAACGTGACGGTCGGAATGCCCGTGCAGGTCACGATCCGCGGAGCGCTCATGTCGCCCGTGCCGGCGACCGTCACGCGCACCGCCAACGCGCTGGATCCTGGCACGCGTACCCTCCTGACTGAAGTCGATATTCCAAATTCTTCGCACGGCATGCTCCCGGGCCAGTTCGTCTATGTGGTGTTCAAGATCGGACGCTGGGGGCAGCGCTGGAACATCCCGGCAACTGCGCTGATCTTCAACACCGAAGGCACCCAGGTCATGGTGGTCGGATCGGGCGGCAAGTTGCACCTTCAGAAAGTGATCGTCGGCCGCGATTTCGGCGATGTCATCGAAATCCAGGCGGGGCTGAGTGGTGGTGAGACGATCGTCGAACAGCCGAACGTTTCTTTGGAGGACGGGCAGGTGGTTACCCCAGTCGAGTCTCAACATGCAACGCAGCATTGACATTCTTCTTACCGCACTCGTGTCACTGGCGATCGTCCTGCCGGGCTGCGAGGTGGGTCCGAATTACTCTCGGCCGAAAGTCGAGCAGCCGACGGAATTCAAGTCGCAGCCGGCAACCCTGCCGGCGGCGCCGATCTCGGCGGAATGGTGGCGGCTTTACCACGATGCCGAACTCGATCAGCTCATCGCGACGGCCAATGAATCGAACCAGACGCTACGACAAGCCATCGCTCGAGTCGATCAGGCCCGCGCTCTATCGCATGTCGCCGCCAGCTATCTGTTACCGACGGTCACCGCGGACCCGAGCTTCAACAGAACGCGTTACTCGGCCAACAGGGCGAACACAATTACCGGTGGCGTGGTCGGGAAGGCGGCGGTCATCAATGACTGGCAGGTCCCATTCGATCTGTCATACGAAATAGACGTCTGGGGGCGTTTGCGGCGATCTGTGGAATCATCCAACGCGCAGGCCAACGCCTCCGAGGACGACCTGGGGGTCGTCCGTCTCACGGTCGCGACGGACGTGGCTACGTACTACTACACCGTCCGCGCGCTGGATGCGCAGGAGCAGATCCTTCAGCAAACCGTCACGGCATACGCCGATCAGGTGCGACTCGTCTCGGTTCAACTCAAAAACGGCCTCGTGTCCCCGATCGACTTGGATCAGGCCCAGGCTCAGCTCGAAGCGACCCGTTCCCAGCTGCGTGATGTCCAACGAGCCCGTGCCGATGAGGAACACGCGCTGGCGATTATGTGCGGCCGCCCAGCCCCGTCCTTTTCCGTTTCGGCCGACCCGTTGCTGGAGGCGGCGCCGCCCGTTGCGCCGGTTGGGCTGCCCGCGCAACTGTTGACGCGCCGGCCCGACGTCGCCGAGAGCGAGCAGAATCTCGTTTCATATAACGCGCAGGTTGGAGTGGCGGTCGCTGAGTTCTACCCGACGATCACCCTGAACGGGTCAGCCGGGTTCGAGAGCGTCAGCTTCGAGCACATCCTCGACTGGCAGAGCAAGATCGCCTCGATAGGCCCGAGCATCTCGGCCCCGATCTTCGAAGGCGGCCGGCTCAAGTACAACCTTGCCGCCGTCAAGGCGCAGTACGAGCAGGCCGTCGCCGCTTATCTGAATCAGGTGCTAATCGCGTACGGGGATGTTGAGGACGCCTTGACTGATTTGCACGCGCTCACCGATGAAGTCGTTCGCATGCGCGCGGCGGTCGCCGCGTCACAGGACTATCTCAAGATCGCGCAGGTCCAGTACAAGCAGGGACTCGTCACCTACCTGATCGTCATCGATGCCGAGCGGACGCTCCTGGCGAATCAATTGACGTTGTCTCAAAACATCAACCAGGAGATGGCCGCCAGCATTCATTTGATCAAGGCACTTGGGGGCGGATGGGCTGCGGACACCCCCAGATAAACGTATGAACTTCATCGGAGCGAACGGACATGAAACGAATTGGATTTATCGGCCTGGGTGTCATGGGCGGCGGGATCGCCGGCACGCTCTTGAACGCGGGATACCAGTTGACCATCTGGAGTCGCAATCCCGACCAGGGCAAACCACTGGCGGCGCGGGGAGCTAAGACCGCGCCGAATATTGCCACCGCCGTGAAAGACGCGGAAGTGGTCATGTATAGCCTCAGCAACGATCGCGCGATTGAGGAAGTCGTCTTCGGCCCAGGCGGCGTTTTGTCATCTGTCAGTCCGGGACAGATTGCACTCGACTACTCAACGGTCCACCCTGAGACCAGCCGCAGGCAGTCAGAAGCCTATGCGAAGAAAGGAGTCGAGTTCATGGACTGCCCCGTATTCGGAAGCCGCAACGAAGCCGCCACTGGCGGGCTCTGGGTTCTCGCCGGTGGAAAACGCGAGGTGTTTGAGCGCGTTCGTCCGATCCTGGCCGCGATCGGCGAAACCGTGCATTTCATGGGCGATTCCGGCAAAGGCAGCGCGATGAAACTCGTTGGCAATCTCATCGTCGCCTCGCAATTGCAGGCACTCGGTGAAGCCATGGTGCTGGCAACCAAAGCCGGACTCAATCCCGAGGACGTGCTCGGTGTTCTGAAAGTGACAGACTTCCGCTCTCCGATTCTGTCCGGCGTCGGCGCTGCATTGGTGAAACGGGACTTCAGCCCGAATTTCGCGCTGAAGCATTTGCTCAAAGACGCCAACCTGATCGACCGCTTCGCGCAGGATTTGAATTCCCCTATTCCTGCCGGCGCTGCGATTCGCGAGACAATCAAATCGGCAGTGAACCAAGGGTGGGGTGAAGAGAACGGGTCGGCGATGATCAGAGCTCTCGAGCTACAAGGAAACGTGCGGATTGGACATACTTAATTCACGCGCTTGACCAGTTCGCGGAACCTCAGAAGGGAAAGTCGCCGGTATCAGCGGCGCCTGCGACGTGGCATGAAAACGTGATGGTTCTTAGGACCGCAGCTTCTCAATGGAAAGGCTGCGCGTTTGCTCGACGAGTTCAGAGCATATCGACTCCAATCGCGTGACTAACGGCAAGCACTCTTCAATTTGTCCGCGTGCTGCCTCATCTTCAAGGTTCGAGGCTGCCATCCCGGCAACGGTTGAGAAGGCGGACAACGTACCACGCAACAAATGAGCGGCCTCGCGCAGACGCGGCGCATCCTTGTCGTTCATTGCTGATCGAACGCGCGCCATCTGATTGGGCACACTCGCTTGAAACGTCGCACAAATCTTTTCGAGGATGCCCGCCTCACCTCCGCAGGAGCCCGATATTACATTGGGCTCGAGCAGGTCCGGATCGGTCCGATGCCCCGGCGCACTGGCCACGACCGCTCGATCAATGGCCGCGCACAGTTTTTCTGACTGGATTGGCTTGGACAGGAAATCGTCCATACCGGCGGCAAGGCATCGCTCGCGGTCTTCATTCCGTGAGCGAGCCGTTAATGCAATGACCGGCAAATGGCCGCCCGCGGCCTGCTCGCGCTCGCGAACCGACTGGACAACTTGGAAACCGTCTAATTCCGGCATGTGAATGTCCAAAAGCAGCAGGTCGAAGGTGCCGTCATTTGCCAGGGACAGCGCCTGTCGGCCATTGTTCACCAGCCGAACACGGTGGCCGCGTCGCACGAGGAGTTGCTCGAGAAGTTGGGAGTTAAATTCGTTGTCCTCAGCCACCAGGATCTGTAACGACCCCGATGCCCGCACTAATGCGGGCGTGCAACCCGCTGATGCACCAAGGTGTGCGGCCGAAGGTTCTTGGCGGCTTTTGCCGCTAAGGATCGAATAGATTGTCTCGAGCAACTCGTTCTGTTGGATGGGTTTAACCAAGTGGGCATCAATGTGAAGTTCTCGCAAGCTTTTCGGGTCGGTCGGGCGGTCACCTGACGTGAGCAGAATGATGTGGCTCCCCGACAGTTCGGCCCTTGCGCGGATCCTTGCAACGAGCGTGAGCCCGTCGATGTCGGGCATGCCAGCGTCGACAAGGAGCAGCGAGTAAGGCTTCCCGACGGCGACGCCATGCCACAGGACATCCATGGCCGCCATCCCGTCCGCGACCGAGGTGGGTTCCATCTGCCAGTCGCGTAACCATCGCTCCATGAAGTGGCGGCAGGTTTCATTGTCATCGACGACGAGGACCCGCAAGTTGCCGAGCATGATCGGCGGTACATTGACACTTGCAAACGACTTGTGTTCCTGCCGGGCGAAGCGCGCCGTGAAGGCGAACGTGCTGCCATGGCCTGGCTGGCTTGCCACCGTGATCTGGCCGTCCATAAGCGCGACAAGCCGGGCAGCGATCGACAGGCCCAGGCCGGTACCGCCGTACTTGCGTGTGGTAGACGTATCCTCCTGCTCGAAAGGACGGAAGATTTTGTCTTGTTTATCGGGTGGGATGCCAATGCCAGTGTCGCTCACCGCGAAATGCACACAAACCGCTTCAGGCCCGAGGTCTTTGACGACCTCCAACCGCACCACCACCTCGCCCTGTTCGGTGAACTTGATGGCGTTGCTGACCAGGTTGATTAGCACCTGCCGCAGCCGCCCGGCGTCGCCAACCAGGGCATCGGGCACCGCGGGCCGCACGTCGATGACCAGCTCCAGCCCCTTCTTGTGAGCCCGCGCGGCCAAGATGCACAGAGCGTCGCCAATGGCCGCTCGCAAGGAAAAGTTTGCTTGTTCGAGTTCCAGCCTACCGGACTCAATCTTGGAGAAGTCGAGCAGGTCGTTGATCATGCCGAGTAGATTGTCGGCGGCCGATTTCACCGTCTTCAAACACCGCCTTTGGTCGTTGTTCAATTTTGTATCGAGGACCAGATCGGTCATGCCCATAATGGCATTCATGGGGGTTCGGATCTCGTGGCTGACGTTGGCCAAAAACTCATCCTTGGCCCGGTTGGCCGCCTCCGCTGCTTCTGCCCGCTTCTGTCTGGCGATGTTCTCTTCGAGGACCGCTCGCGCCTGGTGCTGCTCGGTGACGTCCATCCCCGCCCCGATGTACTCGAGGTTGCCCGATGGATCTCTTACGGCCTGTGCCAGAACCCGAACGTGTTTGACGGAACCATCCGGCATCAGGAAGCGATGTTCGAAGTCCACGTCCGTCCCGTCGCGGAATGCGCGCTCAAGGGTCTGTTGCACGTCAGCGCGGTCATCCGGATGAACTCGTTGGAACACCCGCTCGAAGGTTGGCTTTGTCGCTCGGTCGAAACCGGCAATTCGATAGGTTTCATCTGACCAGTAGATTTCTCCGTCCGGAAGATTCCAACCGAAACTGCCGGTACGGCTTAATCTCTGTGCTTCCGCCGAAAAAGCTTCACTCCGCCGAAGGTCGCTGTAGAGACGGGCGTTCTCCAGCGAAATCGCCGCTCGCGCCGCCAGCACCTCCAGCATCGCGACCCGGTCCGACGTGAACGCGCGCGGAGTCAGATTGTTCTCTAGATAGAGTGCGCCAATAAGAGTCGTTTGTTTGACGATGGGCAGGCACAGAACGGATCTGGTGCGCTTCGCGCGCACATACTCGTCCTCCGAGTACAAGTTGCTGACCGAGGCGTCATCGAGGACAACGCGCTCCCCCGTTCGGATCACGAACTGAAGGGCAGATTGCGGAAGATCCGATGGTGCGATGGCTGCTTGTCGAACGGTGACCTCGACCGTGCCGCGGCCGATGCTGGCATCCGCCTCGATCCGCGGCTCGTCATCGCGTAGAAGAATGAGCAGACCGCGTTCGGCCCCTGCGTGCTCCACCGTGATTCGCATGAGCTTCTCGATCAGCTTAGGAAGGAGAATCTCGCTCGCGAGTGCCTGTGACGCCTTAATCATCGTCTCAACATCCAACTGCCTGTGGGGCGCGCCAATTGTGGCGGTGGGAGGCATAGGAGCGGGATCATTGCATAACTGCGGCTGGGATTGCTCGAGCTGCCGGACCTTGCCCTCGGCGCCCCAACGACGATAACCGTAGCGTGCGTCTTGGAGATAGACGCCCGCAATCTTCTCGAAGCCGCGCGCCGCGTAGAACCGTGCCGTCAACTCGTGGGCGAGCGCTTCGTACTGAACGAAGCCATTCTCTCGAGCCATTTGAATGGCGTGCTCGTACAAACGCATCGCCTCAAGGTCTCGGCCTTCAAGGCGCGCGATCTCGGCCGACACAAGGGCGTGCTTGTCGGCGAAGGTCGGCGGATAGATATCGGCCCATTCGCGCAGTTGTTCTCGATGCGCAGCAAGCAGTTCGCGCCACTCAGCCTGGTGATCAGCAGGAGCGTCATCATAGAGGGCCGCGAGCGTCAGCGCTGTGTAGTAGAAATAGTCGAGCAACTGCAACTGAACGGCTGACGTCCAAAGCAGCGCTTTCGCCTTTTCGGCCGCGGCCTGGGCCTCGGCGTAGTCGCCTGACAGGTACCGCGCCTTGAGTTTGCGAATCCAGTACAAGCAAATCACGGTCGGCGTCCGTACGGCCGACAGTTGCGCTTCGAACGCCGCCTCGTCGAATCGCTCGTCGCTGACGGCAGAGAAGGTTGCATCGCGACCCTGCAAGCTCGCGATGAAGCGTTGCTGGGCCACGATGAGGTCCACAACATCGCGGAACTTGGCTGCCCTAGCAAAGGCCAACGCCATCTCCGACTCGCGCCATACCGCATCGAGCGGATCGTTCCGCACAAGCAAATATGTGATGGACTGGTGCATGCCGTAGCAAGCGAAAGTCAGATCGCCTCTCTCAGTTGCGGTGCGAGTGGTCGCCCGACGGAGTTCGATTACGCTCGTGAGCGGCTGCGTCCAGAAGGCAGCGAGTCCCATCGCATGGGACACCTTCGTGTCAAAGGCGGTGAAGCCGTGCTTCTCGACCAGGTCGCAGGCAAGCTTGCCGAGGCGGTATCCTTCGCGGTAGCGATGAAAGTTCGCTCCAAGGACAGACCCGAGGCTAGCATAGGCGTACGCGGACGCGCCGCTCGTCCCGTACTGGATGCTGATGTTCACCATGCGGCATGCGAGCAGGCAAAACAACTGAAAGTCGGTGAATGTGGCCGGGCCGGCAAGGGCTGAGAGCACCTGCATGGCGGACTGTATTTTCGGATCGGTCAACGGCGGCAGATCGATCAGGCTCTCGATCGGGCGCCCGCCGAGGGTTTGCCAAACGGTCTCGTATTCGGCCCGGACCTGCTTGAGGGTAGGATGTGCCGGTAGGTCAATGCCGAACAGACGCAGGGCGGTCAGCGCGCTATCGACGGCTAGCGGGTGTTCGCCCGTCAATACATGCAAATTGATCTTCAGGCAGGAGGCGTCCGCGAACTCGACGTCTGACGCAGCGCGCTGGAGCAGCTCCAAAATCAACTTCGCAGCCTTTTCGATGCCGCCGCAGAGAAGCTCGCACTCCGCCAATTCGAGGGACAGCCTGAACGTCAGCTCGTGCTGGCGCTCCCAGTCGCGCTCATCCAACAGCGCGATGCCTGCGGAAAAATACGTGCGCGCCGACGCATGGGCGGCCGATGCCTTTGCCTTTCGTCCGGTACGCAGATTGAGCGTCGCGACGTGCGTCTCCTCGTTGCTTTCGGTCAACAGCGCCGCACCCAGATTGAACTGGTTCGCGACTTCGAACAGGTGTTCCGTCAGCGCATCGGCCGTCAAGCTCGACTGCAGCGCGCGACCGATACTTAGGTGGACTTCAGCACGGAGCTGTTCGGGAATCAGGGAATACGCTGCCTGTTGGATCCGGTCGTGTAGGAACTTGTAGCGATTGCCCTGATGGACAATGAGACCAGCGCGGACCGCGTCCCCCAGCGCCGCATGAATCGCTTCCTCTGTTTGATGGTGCAACATGCTCAGCGTGCCGATCTCGGCCATGTTGCCGAGGCAGGCGAGGCGCTTGAGGGCATCCTGCGTCGTCAGCGGCAATCGCTTCAGTTTCCGGACCATGAGGTCCACCACGTTGTCGCTGTAGTCCTTGACGTCGATACGATCGATATCCCAGACCCAACCGGGCGCGGTTCGGTCTAACGCGAGCAGTCCCTCGTCGGCCAACGTCGTCAAGAACTGGATCGCGAAGAACGGATTGCCGCCGGTCTTCCCATGCACCAGTTGCGACAGGGGCCGCGCCAGCTCCGGCTCGCAATGCAGGGCATCGGCGACCAGCCGGCCAACATCTTCGAGTCCAAGGGGTGCCAGCGTGATCTCCTGGATTCGCCCTCCGGCCTCGCGGATCGCCTCGAGAGTCCGCAGGAGCGGGTGCGTGGGGCCGACCTCGTTGTCTCGGTAGGCCCCGACCACCAGGACGTGCCGCAACTCCGAGTGCGTGACCAGGTCCTCGAGGAGGTCGAGCGTCGCTGCATCCAGCCATTGCAAGTCGTCGAGGAACAGCGCGAGCGGGTGCCCGGGCCGCGCGAATACGCTGAGGAAGCGCCGGAAGACCATCCGGAAGCGGTTCTTCGCGACCTGCGGCGGCAGCTCCGCGACGGGCGGCTGCGTCCCGATCACGAGCTCGAGCTCGGGCACGAGGTCCACCATGAGCTGACCGTTTGGGACCAGCGCCGCGCTCAAGGCGTCCCGCCACTGGCTGAGCTCCGCCTCGCTCCGACCCAGAAGCTGTCGCACAAGGCTCTGAAAGGACTGGGCCAGCGTGGCGTAGGGAATGTCGCGCTTGTACTGGTCGAACTTGCCGGACGCGAAGAGGCCGCGCGGTGGGACAAGCACCTTGTGCAGCTCATTGACCACGGAAGACTTGCCGATCCCGGAATATCCGGACACGAGCACCAATTCCGGCGTTCCGCCGGCCACGACCCGGCCGAAGGAAGCAAGCAGTGCGTTAATTTCGCGCTCCCGGCCGTAGAGCTTCTCAGGGATTTGGAGGCAATTCGGCACGTCCTGTGTTCCGAGCGAAAACGGAGCGATGTGGTCGTGCGCCTCCCATTCGGCCTGACAGCGCCGGAGATCGGCAACGAGCCCCGCGGCGGTCTGGTAGCGCTCCTCGGCGGTCTTCGCCAGCAGCTTCATCACGATAGCTGAGAGCGGCTCGGGGATTTCGTTCGCCCGCTCGCTGGGTGGAACTGGCTGCCGAGCGATGTGGCAATGGACCCACCCCATCGGATCGGCGGCGGTGAAGGGCAGCGTTCCTGTCAACATCTCGTAGAAGGTGATCCCCATCGCATAGAGATCGCTGCGGGAATCGACCGACCGGTTCATGCGGCCAGTCTGCTCCGGCGCCATGTAGGCGAGCGTCCCGGCGATCACCTCTGGCGGCTCGGGAGCTTGACGCTCGCGTGGCAGGCGGGACGCGATGCCGAAACCCGTAAGCCACACCCTGCCCCAGTCCTTCTCGGGCGAGTTCTTGACGAGGATGTGCGCCGGCTTGATGTCTTTGTGGACGATGCCGCGGTCGTGGAGCCGACCGATTGCAATGGCCAAACTGATGGCAACGCGCAAAAACGATGTGATCTCCCACGGCTTTCCCACGACCCGCGCCAGGGGATCGCAGCCGGGATCCTCGAGCAATAGCGCTGGCCGTCCGAGGTGGCGCACCAGTCCTAAAGGCAACGTCGCCCAAGCTGAATCCAGGTCGTCTCGAAGAGCAAGGGGGCGCTCCAGGCGCGCGACGCATTCCGGTGAAGGCTGTATTGACACGGGGGCAAGCAAGAGGCGCGAGGACGATTCGCCGTCTCGTGCGGCCCGTGACAGGACAAACTCAGTGTCGTCCCAGAGCGTCTCAAGCGCGTATCCTGATAAATCAGTCATAGCGCGGCCTCACCACTATTTTCGTTTCCCCGAGGAGTATAACCGCGGCAGTCACGATCTGGCGCGCAAGGCGTCGATGGACAGGTTGCCCGCCTGTTCCAGAAGTTGCTGGACCATCGTTTCAAGCTGTTTCACAAGGGGCCCGGCCTCCTCGAGCGGACCCTGAACCGCAAGCTGTTCGAGCTCTGATACCGCGTCACCACCTACGGTGGAAAATACAGAGACCATCCCGACGAGTTTGTGGGCGGCCTCACGTAGCCGCACGGCGTCGCGATCTCGAAGTGCATCCTGAATCGCGATCAAATGAACTGGAATGTGATGCTGGAACATTATGGACATCTTCTTCAAGATGGCTGCATCACCCCCGCAAGCGGCCAAGATCGCCTTGGGATCGAGCAGGTCATGGCTCGGATCGTTGGCCGGCCTGCGAGTCGCGACAACCCGATCAATAACTTCCCACAATGCGTCCGCCTGGACCGGCTTGGACAGGAAATCGTCCATGCCCGCGTTAAGGCAACGATCGCGATCCGCTTTCCCGGTGCGAGCCGTAAATGCGATGATCGGCAGGTGCTTTCCGCTGCCGCGTTCGTGCTTGCGAATCGCCTGCGCCACCGCGAAGCCGTCCATCTCCGGCATATGGATGTCCAGCAGCAGCAGGTCGAATGTGCCCCCCGTTGCCAGCGCGACCGCTTCTCGACCATCACCGGCGATGTGGGCGCTGTGACCCCGCTGGCCGAAAAGCTGCTTCAACAAAATCACATTGAATTCATTGTCCTCAGCCACCAGGATGTGCAGCGGAGTCGTAGTCGCTGGGATTGCCCGTGTTTCCCGCGTAGTAGAGGCGGCCACCTTTGCCGGCGCGGCGCCTGGGGTCGTGCGACCCATTACCTGACTGATCGTTTCAAGAAGTTCTGACTGCTGCACCGGTTTGAGCAAGTAAGCACTGATTCCCATCTCTCGAGAAAGCGCACTATCGATACTGCTATCTTCGGAAGGGAGCAGGATAATCCGCGGGGGGAAGATGTCGACGTGTTCGCGGATCGTGCGGGCGACCGTCAGTCCGTCCCCATCGGGCATGCGCCCGTCGAGCAGCACAAGTGAGTATGGCGCGCCGGCTGCGGCCGCCTGGCGCAAGGCCTCCACGGCAGCGGCTCCGTTGCCAACGGCCGTGGGACGCATCCGCCAATTGCGGAGCCATTCTTCGAGGATCTGGCGATTGGTGGCGTTGTCGTCCGCGATGAGCACACGCAGGTTGTCCAGCAGGTCGGAGGAGTCGCCGGCACCCGTGGCGCCAAGTCTTGTCGACCGCCCGAATCGCGCAGTAAAGCTGAATGTGCTCCCTCGGCCTGGCTCGCTATCGACCTCGATTTTCCCGCCCATCAGCGCGACCAACTGGGCGGAGATTGTCAGTCCGAGCCCGGTGCCGCCGTACTTACGCGTTGTCGAAGAATCCTCCTGCTCAAAAGCGCGGAAGATGGTTGCCTGTTTTTCTTTCGGGATGCCGATGCCCGTGTCCCGAACCGTGAAGAGAAGCTGGACCTCATCGTTCGCAGGCGCGGCCTCGGAGATGTCACGGACTTGCACCACGACCTCACCTTTCTCGGTGAATTTGATGGCGTTTCCGACGAGGTTCAAGAGCACCTGACGCAGCCGCCCGGCGTCACCAATCAGAGCGTCGGGCACATCCGACTGCACATTGGAGACCAGTTCCAGTCCTTTCTGATGCGCGCGCACAGCCAAAGCGCGCAGGGTGTCGCCCAGTGTTGCGCGCAGCCAAAACTCACCAAAACTCAGTTCCAGCTTGCCTGCCTCGATCTTGGAAAAATCGAGCAGGTCGTTGATGATCCCCAGCAGGTTATTGGCCGCTGATTTGACCGTTGCGAGCGATTGTCGTTGACCTTCGTTGAGGTTTGTTCCGAGAACAAGCGATGTCAGGCCCATGATCGCGTTCATCGGTGTGCGTATCTCATGGCTGACGTTGGCCAGGAATTCATCTTTGGCACGATTGGCCGACTCAGCGGACTCCTTGGCGAGGCGGAATTCCGCCTCCAAGCGCTTGCGGTGCGAGATGTCCCGTGTAACCGAAATGATGTACAGAGGCTTGCCGGCCGCGTCGCACTGCAGTGAAACGGAAACGGCCACCCATACAATCGAACCGTCTTTTCGGACGTAGCGCTTATCCCTGGAAGAGCTTGGCAACTCTCCGCGCAGTACAGGGGCGAGCTGCTCCAGGTCGGCGTTAAGGTCGTCGGGAAACGTGATGTCCTGGAATTTCCTGGTGAGCAGCTCTTCGCGCATGTAGCCCAGGATGTCGCAGAGCTTCTCATTGACGCGAAGAAAGCGGCCATTGATGGCGACGTGGGCGATGCCGACCGCTGCGTTCTCGAACGTACCCCGGAACCGCTCCTCGCTTTCCCGCAGTGCCTCCTCGACCCTCTTGCCGTCAGTAATATCCGTGCAGGTGCCGAACCATTTGAAGACGCTGCCCTCACTATCGCGAATCGGCACGCCGCGCGTCTTGAACCAGCGGTACTCTCCGTCCATCCGACGGACGCGGTATTCCACGTCATAGGGGCCGCGTCCCGCGACCGAGTTCGTCCAGAGTTGCCGGGTCGGCTCCCGGTCGTCCGGATGCAGAGTTTCCATCCACTGCCAGCCCAGAAGTCGATCCTCTGGGACCCCCGTGTATTGCGTCCACTGCGTGCTGAAATAATCACACGCACCGTCTGGCGTGGCGGTCCAAACAAGTTGCGGAAGGGCCTCAGTCAGGCTGCGCCAACGGTACTCACTCTCCCTCAAAGC